>Ga0315914_1001774_pt1 | contig 32851 bp, 18 predicted proteins | sample MpolenodulesMG_FD_203920 | JGI IMG/M metagenome (GOLD analysis project Ga0315914, IMG submission 203920) | Medicago polymorpha root nodule microbial communities from Los Angeles, California, United States - elongated nodules | ecosystem: Host-associated > Plants > Roots > Nodule | place: USA...
ACTTTAACAGAAAGGACTGAAACTAGTAACAGAGCAAAACATAGGGGACCAAATTGGTACATAAGTTAACGTTTTTTTTTTAGAGAAACTAACATAAAGGACTAAAACTAGTAACAAAGCAAAACATAAGGGACCAAATCGATACAAATTATAGTTAAGAGACCAAATTAAGACAATCAATTAAGTTAAGAGACCGGATGATTGAATAAGCCATCGTTTTATTATTAATTTTTTTTTTATTATGAAAAAAAATAAATTTGATGTTTGTGTACCAAAGAGTATTCATTTAGTATGTTTTTAACCATATAGACTTTCTCAATATTCTTTATCCATTAATAGAAACAAGAAGAGTGAATCATCAAATTCGTCCTTGAATTTGTAAGGATCGGCCAAAATCGTTCTCCAATTATGCGAAATATCAAATTAGTTCCTGAATTTGACATATGTCGATCAATTTAGTCCTTCCGTCCTATTTGGGTGTTAACAGTGCTGACATGGCCGCTAACCTCTCACATGGGTCTCCATGTCAGATGCCACACAAGCAGTGACTAATTTGGCTGATAGTGACCAAAATTTTCAAGGACTAAATTGATTGATTTGCTGAAAATGCTTTGCTCTTTCTTCCCCAAATATATAAAATTTTCAACGGCTATTTATTCCCTAAATATATAAATTTGGAACCCTAATTTTACAATATGTAACCTACACTCCAAAATCCCCAAAATTTCTTCCAATAATTAGTGGGAACGTTCTTCCCCAATTCAAAAAACTTCAAACCCTAATTATTTGACTCACTATCAAATCGATCCTTACATTATATTAAAAACTCATCAAATAAGTCCTTGAATTATTTAATCAGATATCAATTTGATCTGTGAAGCATATATGTGCAGAACAGTGTAAAAAATTTAGAAGACACAACTTGATCCTTAAATATTACACAGACAAAAGTCATAAGTCATAAGTCTAAAGTCTGGAATATTACACATGCAAAAACAACCTAACAACGGGGCGTTAACAAATCATATTACATAGGCAAAAAGAAACCCAACTATGGGACATATGAGAATTCACTGGGTGAATGAAGTAGTTGTAAGTTGCCCTATATAATTCAAAGGTCAACCAAGCATGACAATGTTCTTATGGCTTTAAGTCTCTCATTGCAAGTGATGCACATGCATGCATACATGACATTCATTTTCATTCAAATAAGTCTAAAATAATTCTAAAAATCAAACTTGTTCCCGTTCAAATCAAAACCAACAAAATAAGTATAAAAATATAACATTTACACGTTAATTGCCAAAATTTGAATGTGCAAGTTTGCTTAAACAGATCAACATCCACCTTGATTCTGCAATTGTTTTCTATCTGATACCTTTGCATTGGAGCATCACCACTCCACAATGGTGTCCAATTGTGACTGCAATGTTCTCTTTCTCTAGCATGTTTTGCTGCCAAGAACACAGTGGTCTAGTTCTCTCATCAAGCTTCATCTTGTTTTGGTTTTCCACATTAACAATGACATAAGCAATGACACAAATCTAATTATCTACATCTCGTCCCACAACAAACAACAGTTTCCCTCCATAATACCCTTCAGAAAGCATCCACTAATCTAATCAGTGGTCTACATCCTGCCTTAAAACCTATGTAATATTTCAAGATCAAGTCATGTCTTCTGACTTTTTTACATTATTTTGCTTGTATATGCTTCAAGGATCAAATTAATATCTGATTAAATAATTCAAGGACTTATTTGATGGTTTTTTAATATATTGCAAGGATCGATTTGATAGTTAGTGAAATAATTAGGGTTTGAAGTTTTTTGAATTGGGGGAAGTACTTTACCACTAATTTTTGGAAGAAATTTTGGAGATTTTGGAATGTAGATTACAGACTGTAAAATTAGGGTTCCAATTTAATATATTTGGGGAAGAAAGAGCAAAACATTTTTAGCAAATCAATCAATTTAGTCCCTGGAAATTAGGGTCATTATCAACCAAATTAGTTTCTGCTTGTGTAGCATCTGACATGGAAATCCATGTGAGAGGTTAACAGCCACATCAACACTATTAACACTTAAATTGAACGGAGAGACCATTTTGATGGACGTCTGACAAATTTGACCGATTCATTAAATTTAAAGACGAAATTGATTCGCTCAAAAAAGAATAGAAATCATCTAAACAAAGGGAAAACAATAGAAGGGACAAAAGCGTAAAACACCTCACCTTCTTGTCTCGGTGATAATAAGGTTTTTGTCGAAGATTACTTTGTAACGAAATATTTGTCCCTCCACGTCTCTGTCTTCGTGTTAATGGTTTCTTCACTTTTTAGTTTCACGTCTCATCGCTGATTTGAATTAAAACCATTTACTCCACAATGAAGAGGAAGAAAACTTCTCATCCCAAATCTGCACAACAAACGGTTTCAGATTCAACATTAACACCGACAACAACGACGAATTGTTATTTACCCGATGAATGTTGGGAATCTATCTTCAAATTCATCATCAACAACGATGATGACGAAGACAACAACCGTCGCAACTTGAATTCTCTCTCCCTCGTTTCCAAACAGTTTCTCTCCATCACCGATCGTTTCCGATTCTCACTCAATGTCTATCATCCAAAAGAACTTCGTAGTCTCAAAAGGTACACCAACCTCAACTCTCTCAACCTCGCACACTACTACAATTACCACACTGATCTCGACCAGTTTCTTCGCAAAATCTCTCGTTTCCCATTGAAACTCACATCACTTAATCTCTCCAAACAGCTCACCTTTCCTACAAATGGGTTGCGAGTTTTTTCACAAAAGATTACAACTTTGACATCTCTCACTTGTTCACGCATTGATGCTAATCGTTCGCTTAATAGTTCTAATTTGTGCCTCATTGCGGAATGTTTCCCTTTGCTTGAAGAACTCGACCTCAGTTACCCCGCGTATTGCGGCGAAACTTCCTCTAGCTTTGTTGATGGGGTACAAGCACTTTCACTTGCTCTTTTCAAACTGCGTAAGGTTAATTTTTCTGGCTTTCCCATAAACAATCAATCGCTTTTCCACCTGTTATGCAACTGTAAGCTTCTCCAAGAGGTCATCATGTTTGACTGTGATCAAATAACCAATGCAGGAGTTACTTCTGCTCTCCGTGAAAGACCAACATTGACGTCTTTATCCTTCTCCACTACTCCTAACAATCCAGTATTCAATAATTTACATTTTATTGATTCGTTGGTGAGTTTGAAGGGTTTGACTTGTCTTGATTTGAAGCATTTGAAAATCTCGGATGAGTTGCTCTACTCGATTGCAAGGGAAGGTCTTCTTTTGAAAAGGCTTGTCCTTCAAATTTGCATCGGCTATAGTTATGCTGGAATCATTTGTTTGGTATCCAACTGTCAACGTTTGAAACATTTGGATCTTCAAGATGCTGGTTTTCTGAATGATCAACATGCTGTAAATTTGTCTTTGTTTCTTAGTGATTTGGTGTCCATAAACTTTAGTGGTTGTCCTAAGCTCACCAAATCAGCCTTGCTTACACTTGCTAGGTATTGTCCTTCACTTAGTGAGATCAAAATGGAAAACATTGGGACGGATTGTGTAGAGAATTCTGATTCTTTGGTGGACTTAGGTGTATACCCTCAATTAAAGTCTCTCTATCTGGGTGAAAATACATGGTTAAGTGATGAAAGCATCATAATGTTTGCTTCCATTTTCCCCAATTTGCAGCTGCTTGATTTGAATTCTTGCAATCGCATATCTAAAGGTGTCTGTGAAGTTTTAAGGAGATGTTCTATGATTAGGCATTTGAACCTATCCGAATGTTCAAGAGTGAAGCTACTTGGAATGAACTTTGCAGTTCCGAAGCTGGAGGTGTTAGACTTGTCATTTACAAAGGTTGATGATAAAACACTCTATGCAATCTCAAAGAATTGTTGCGGGCTTTTGCAACTATTACTGGAACATTGTGATAATGTCACGGAGAAGGGAGTGAAACATGTGGTTGAAAACTGCACACAATTGAGAGAACAAGATCGCCTTCTTTACTAGTATTTTGAAAGTGCTGTGTTGAAAGTTTGTACTCTGTAAGTTTTTTTTTTTTGAAGATTTAATTCTTTAAGAAATCGCATTTTTTAAATGTCAACTTACAAATGTGCATTTACTTATCAGTCTATGGATGATAATTCCCCAAGTAATAGGGTAATATTTTTATATAATGTACAGTGTAATGCTAACAGTTATTTAGGGTGTTGTTAAATGGCGGATTTTTAGCAAAAACCATAAGCAATTATATGAAGGAATACCAGTGCCCGCCATGCAGGTGCCATTGGCTGCAATGACATGTTTATATGGCGAATTTTTGGCCTTCCGCCATCAACACCACTTGGGGGGCTATATGCAGTTTTAAATTGGTTTTGCTTTTGTTCATTTGCCTTGAATTATATAGCTTAAATAATTCATTGGCAACATGAGTTTCACACTTTTCTCTGTTGTTACTTTTCTTAGTTTTCTGTGGTTTCTATCAACTTTTGATATCCAACTTTATGTTATTTCTTTTTGGACAAAACTTACAGCCATTATATACTTGGCCAAATTACATCAGGGGTCCTTTAAGTCTCACGTTTGTAACAAATTGGTCTTTAAGTTATTTTTGCAACATATCAGTCCTTTAAGTTGACAAATTGTTTCGACATAGCCTTCCGTCAAAGAAACGTTAAAACTGATTTTGCGATTTCAAAGGTAAATCTGTGATTTTCCTACGTTTGCATCAATCTATAATTATTTCCTAATCTGCGATATCAAACTATAATAATCTTTCATCAATCTGCGATTTTTAGCATCCAAATCTTAGTGGCTTTTAGAGGTTGCATAGAGTTCTTTTGATACTTCACTTCATGACAATTTAACGTGGTTTATGCCTTCCTAGTCTGGTTTATGACAATTTAACATCTCATGAAACGTATGCAAGTCATCAATTTTTAAGTTTCTTTGATGGAAGGCTATGTCGAAACAATTTGTCAACTTAAAGGACTAATATGTTACAAAAATAACTTAAAGGACCAATTCGTTACAAACGTGAAACTTAAAGGACCCCTGGTGTAATTTGGCCTATATACTTTATGTTCCTGCTCTGCCCTGCCATAATTTAACATGTGGATTATATATTCCACTTTAGACCAGCAACTAGCGGTTTATTTACCTTTTTTCTTACATGCTTAAGAGTTTTCTGTTTTTATTTATTTATTATATATGTAAGAGAATTAGAGGTAGTGTAGACATACATGTGATTAGAAATCCCAAACATAATTGGCCCAACTGAACTAATTAATTAACCACTGGATTCTGTAGATATTCATGGGTATGGCGGTTTCTTTGGTTAGAATCGGAAAGAATAAAATTCAGCAGTTAAGCTTGATTTCTAATTTGGTTCAACTTTGCAAGCTATGAATATTTTTATATGGTTTAGTGTTGATATTATTCTACAAAATGAGTTATTGATTATCCTCCAATTCCTTGGATACTTGAGAAAATATTGTCTAAACTTTTTCTTACCCATAGGTGTTTGCAGCATACAAAAAAAATACAGAAATATGAATATATAAAAGCAATCAAATCTCTTGAAATCAAGTCAAATTTTCTGCTTAAGTACTTTTCCCTTTAATATTGTAAGTAGTACATGTTGCATCTTGGTTCTAATACATTTTTTCTGATCTACTAGTTTCGATGTTCAACAATGTTTGAGCCTTGTTGAATAAACTGATTAGTAGTCTATATACTCCCTACGTCCCAAATTATAAGCAAAAATAACCCATTTTTTCCCCAAATTTCAAGCAAAAAAGACCAACTTTTATCATATTTAATTATGATTTTTCAAAAAATTATCTTTTCCAAAGGAAAATTAAATGCAAAGTGCATTCAATTTGCTCTCTTTTTCATTTTCTCAATAACCAATAACCAATGAAAATTGTTTTTACATCTTCCAATAAAACTTATTTCAAGAATAACACAATAAACTATGTTGCAAACTACTATGTTTTAGTTTTCTTAATAAGTGTGATTTTTTTTTTTGCTTATAATATGGGACGGAGGGAGTATAAATTATTGAAGAAGTCAGATGAGAGATTGATCCTTATTCTTGCGATCCTGTGAAAGACTTAATATTAGAGTTACATAACTTATGTCCTGTGATTTGTCAGTGATTTCATTCTTTTAGGGAACAGTGGTTTGTTTCATTCATGTAGGGATATTTTGTGGTTTTAGTTTTAGAATATACATATAATATGTGTGTGTAAATAGTTTTAGTTTCATTTGTTGTTAGTGCTTGGAAGTAATGTTAAAATTACATCACTTTGTTATTTTACTCAAGTGATGCTCTAATGTTAAGCTAGATTATTTCTTTGGATCAAAGAAAATAATAATTTGATGGAGAAACAAAGCCTTCAACAAAATGATAGATCCCTTTGTTTTACAAGCTCTCTGATGGTTAAGTAGAAGAATTTCTTGTTAAAATTAACTATAGAATAAATTCAATATCTCATATGGTCATAGTGGCGGAGCCAATTTTATTTTTTTATGAAGGGGCCATAATTTTATGATATATATTTAATGTGTCACAGTAATTACAATCTAAAGCCCTAGGTCAAATGGCTGGGATTTTTGTATATTGCATTTTGCAATATTTTTGAAAGATTAAAAATGAACTGTCCAAGGATTGAACACACAACCAAAAGCTCAAAGGCGAGATGGATTACTGCTGTGCTGGACTGTAAATGCGTGACTTATAATGTAAAAATTACTGTATATAATATAACATTTAGCTAAAAATGTGTTTATATACCTATTAAAAATGAAATTTTTGAGACTTTGGGGAGGCTGGCCATGGCCCTCCCCTGTCCCCACCCAGCTTCGCCTCTGCATATGGAAATACCAAATACATTCCTTATTAAAATATATTCATGGTTTTCGTTCAATGGTATCATTACATTCATGCTAAAAGTCATGTTAAGTTCTATTCATTGATTGCTTTAAAATACACGTAAGGATATTGAGCATACTTAACTTAAGCCTTTTTCTAACCCACCTGGGTTAGTCTGGTGGTATTGACTTGGGACCTGAGAGTGTGCTCTTCCTCAAGGTCTCAGTTCAATTCTCTCTGGTATTAATTTGGGTGGTCTAATTTAGCTTCTTCTTCAAAAAAAAACAAAACTTGAGCCTTTTTCTTCTCTCCTCTGCTGAAGTTTTTGTCTCTGCTGAACTGATAGAGGTGTTTCTTTTTCACAACTTTGGATTTCAGTCTTCTTTTATCTCCTTACCACAACTCTTTCCTTTTCTTTCTCTTTCTTGTCTATATTCATTAACACTTTTTTCTTCTTCCAATCTCATTTTTATCAAATATTGTTTCATTTAAATCATATTCATCTATTTTTTGTGCAGAAAATTAATTGTAGGCATTAGTCTGAAGATTAGGAAGACAACTTCCGGTATGGATTGCTTCTTATACTTGATTTTTGAATTTCGGTTTCCTTTGTCTCTATTCCACTATTTGAAGAAAGTCAAAATATGAGTTATGTATTATGTTCACATTGTGTCATTGACATTTTTGTGTGGTTAAGCTCTATTACTGAACTTCAAGCCATTTTTTAGTATTTTCCCAAAGAAAATTAAAACTCTCATTACTATATATTTTTACTATGGAGTTTGTCCTTTTCGTTTTTTCCGTAAAACTAATACAAATTTCATAATATTTATAGTTGCATTGATGTTTCACGCTTCATGACTTTGCAAAAAAAAAATCATGTGTATGTGTATGTTGTATCGACTTGCCAAAATTTATTTTACCACTTACTTGGAAATATGACGGTGTATTTACTTAAAACGAATTAGTTTCTATTGTCACGAATTTATTTGTTTTTCCTTGCCTTTAGTTTCTCATTATGACAAATCATTGATATCAACAACTACTTTGTTTATGTGTTATGCCACAGTTTCACATTTAACCTGTTAGGATGCCAAAAAAATGAATTTCCTATATTGAAAACTTTAGTCTGAAATAGATTTTGCTTTGTTACCAATTAGTCTGCTTTCAAAATATAATTTATGGGTTTTAGATTCTAAATTCAAGTAAATTACATAGAAATTATGGAAAGAAAACTGAAAGAGGTCACAAACATGATACACTTACAATTATGTTACTTGAAAAAGTAGTTTCATTATGTTAAGCATGGGATTCAACATGAACTGACTATCTTCTTTAAGAATTATTTTTATCTGCTTTATTTAATTTGCAATTGCTGCAACTGAAAATGGTTCATATACTAAATTGTATCAATGATCCAAATGACAGATGTTTACGTTGGAATATGTGGGCAGGAAGGCAAAACAGTGATGAAATTGAGAGATTGCTATGAGAATATCAATAGTACTTCAAATTTATTAACTACTACTTAAGATACTTTCCTTTTAGCTTTGTTGTCAATTTATGTGAGTATTGGAATTCTGACAGATGAAATTTGGTTTACAAGGGATATACTAAAACATATGCACACATGTATCTTTTCTAAATCTTAATCACTATGAACATGAAACCATATACTAAAGTGGGAATCCATGTTGCGCGTGATGGAAATTGGAAAAGTTTTAAGCATTTTATCACTAGGGAAGGGATCTTCAAGATATAGATGATTTATTATCTATGATGTGTAATGCACATTGACAAATACTTAATTGAGTTATGCATTCTGTTCTATAGACATATGCAAGTCTCTCAGTATTGACAAATAAATCTTATTCTAAATCAGTCTAGGTGTGATTATATGATGATAAGGGATTCAGACTCCTTAACCTCTTTCGTTGGCAAAAAAATTATATTGTTTTTTGACCTATAAATTTCAGTCTTTCAATATAGTGCCTTATTCATAGATATATTAAAGCGCTAACCATCAACAAACATAGTATTTTGATATCTTAGAGAAGAGAAAGAAATAACTAATTATCTTCTCACGATGGGATTTATATATATTTTTAGGAGAATTCTTATTTTCCCATGAGAAAAAGTTGGTAGTTAGGTTTTTATACCGCACGAGGGGTGGAATAGCTCAACTGGTTTGAATATAAAAGTTTAGAGTTTAAGTCTTGGTAAGGAGAAAGCTAACAAAACAATTAACATTTCACTCTGATATGAATTGTGCTTACGAGATTGTATAACCTATATGCTAATCATGAAAGAACCAGAAGAAATAAAAAGACAAAATAATATCCTATGTTTTTTAGCGATAACCTGCTCGCCTTTTTCTTGTCTCGTTTTTTACAAAACTTTTTTCTTTAGAAGCATTTATCCAAACGCACATCCCATAGATTATCTTAGTTTACAGTTTTATCATCTACAGATACTAGGATAAGAGGAAAAGTATTGTAAAAAAAAACCAGAATAAACAGTGGATCGTTTTAAAAAAAAAGAAACAGGTGTGTCCATTTTAGTGAACCATTGAACAGTTCTTTTAACATTAGTGCCATTGAAATTTCTTCTATTATGTGAATGGTGGTCATGCAATTTACCAATGGTGGGAAAAGTAAGGCCTTTGCCCACCATAAACGTCACCTGATTATGGTTATGATGATGATGATGATGATAGCTTTTCAATTTACAAAGGTTCTGGTATATCATTATAGATGCAATAACATTTGCTAAAGACAACAGATTGTGGGGACACACGGTGAGTCCCAATGCAATAGGAAAAAAGGAATTACCCAGCAGCATGTAAAAACAAAGGTATAATCAAATCTGTTCGCCACAATATTCCGAACATGATCCATATGTTGCATAAACAAAATGTGATATGATATGACTTATTGATCTAACGATATAAAATAAATTTATGCATAATGCAAGACTTATTTATTGTGTACATTGGACAAAACCTCCAAACATAATAGAAAGTTATAAAGTTTATTGTGGAAAATTGGAAATATCTCATTCCTTGCCTTAACAATAATAAAACAAACCACAACCAACTCACCAAACATGCGCACAAGAACAAGACCTAACAATCTAAAACGAAGACAAACAATTTGTGGGTCAAAACGACAGAGTAGAGAACGAGACAAATTTCATATGTTTAACTGTGGTAGATTGCTACAAGAAGACACATTATAGATAAGAGGAAAAGAACTTTAGGAGTACACAAGAACTAAAAATTGAAAACCGTAAGTAATTAACTACAGGAAATTTCACCCTGTCTCCAATAATCCAGGAACACCAACCCTTGTTTGATAATAGATGTTCAAACATTTTGACAAAATGCAAATTAATTCTAAGAAGAGGTGGTATGAGTTGCTGTGCTAGAACAGAAAATCAATCACATGATGCTGTAAATAGTTGTTTCAATAAAGAATGAACGTGGTATACTATACAGAATAAAAACATAAACAAGTCTCTAAACACTGCTAAAGAGCACTAAACTAGACCAGAAGAATGTGAAGGTAATACTGTAGTAACAACGGTTTCTCTTTACTTTCTTTGATCTAAACAATGGATACATACCCGTGAACCTTCCTTTTCTGATAGATCTTGCAATTTTTTATTACTAATATATTACCTCGTAAGAACATGTATGTTTATTATGGTAATCCTAATGAGACAAATAATAATATAATAAGGTCACAGAAAATAAGCCCCACTAGTGTCAAATCAGTGAAGCATAAAGGAGGAAAAACAGTGACAAAAAATTTCAATTCCACAACCCTGACATTCTTGGACCACATTTGATCATGTCCAATGTCCATGTTTTTTCCCCCTTTTCCCTACCCGTACATTATTATTTCACACACAACACAACATAACAAAATATAAAATAATTAATTATCCACTTGTTCTAAAATCATACTGCACAATCAACAACAACAAAAACAAAAACAAAAATTAATAAATCCCCTTTCTTATATTGGATTCAATACTTGAAGTCAAAGATAAATCAAGAAAATCCTCGATTTCAAAATCTGATTATACCACCAAGAAAGAAAGGAGTGTTGTTGTTGGTTGGTGGTGAATGAATGTAGTAATAAAATAATATAATATGCCTGGCTTCAACCTGTCTGCCTTTATGGTACGACGTCAATGTCTGATGATGAGCAACGAGGTTGTTGTTGGATTTGCAAAGAGAACCAACTGTTTGTGATTGTGAGGAAGGGTATAAGGGTCATTGCATGCTGTTAGTCCTACTACTGTGGAAGATGATGAAACAACCGTGTCCACCACCATCACAACCACGGCATCCATTGCTGAATCAAAATGATGACAGAGAGAGAGAGAGAAGAGAGAGAGACTGTGTTGTTTTCTAAAACGGGAAAACTGATTTGTTAGGGTATAGAGACAGTAATAGTATTTGCAGGCATTGAGGAGGAAGTTTTGGGGAAGGCCGGTGAAAGACCATTTTCAACTTTCTCTCTGTTCGTTTCTACTCACTCTTTTCTCTCTCCTATCCAATATAAATCTCCACTCTACCCTTTTCCTACCATTCAAAAATTAATTTCACATTAGTTCTTAAATGTCTTTTTAAATGTGTTTTTGTTAATTAACTTGACCCAAAACACGATCTTTTATTATCTTAAGGCCCATTTTGCAAAGGTTGAATTAAATAGGACCAATCTCTCAGCTTCAGATCTTCTCTGATTTGTAATGCCTCTCAACGAATTAAATAATCCCTCCATCACACTCTAACGACTCATCTTTGATGCATATAAATACAATCAAACATACACGCTTCTTTCCAACTTTTTTTTTTTGAATACGCTTCTTTCCACCTTAAACCTCTAGTTTTTTGCTCTTTAATTAACTCGATCATCAAGGTGTTCACAACCACCACCCCAACTTCCAATTTGACTGATATTCTTGATCACCTCAAATGAGACGTGTCTCTAATTTGAACATATTCGAGAACTATTATGAAATTGTTATTACACATGACTAGCTTATAAATTAACAAAATAATACTCCCTCAGTCCCGTAATAATTGAGTCATTTACCAAAAAAAAGTGTCCCAAAATAACTGAGCCATTTTATTTTTCAATACAATATTAATTACTTTTTTCACTTTATAACTCTAATTAATACTACTTTCATCATTTCCAATTCAATATATTCCATTTTGTATTTATGATAGTGGAGAATCCACCAATACTTAACAAAAACACTTAAAACTATTTTTCTCTCTCTTTCATTTATACGTTTTTCTTAATATGTGTGAAATGAGCCAATGGCTCAGTTAATTCGGGAAGGAGGGAGTAAATTAAAGAGCAATGATATATAAACAACAATTGATGACAACTTTATTTTCTTCTATTTCTATTGGTTAAAGAAAACTGAGAGAGAAAAAGGAAGAGATAGAATAAAAAGATAACATGAGTATGAGAGAGAAAGTTGTTAAAAAATTGTTACAAAATGGTTGTACAAATATTATTTCTCGATATTAAAATAGAGGAGAAGTGAATAGCCTAAGGAGAGGGGCACTTTGGGGTTCCAATTTTTGACTGTAAAAGCATGAAATGACGTATTAGAAAAGTGTGACAGGAATTCTTTACTTCCCTTCCTAAATTGTGTCTCAATGGCTTTTATTGCATTGTCCAACGATTTTATTGTGCACCTCTTTTTGGTTTCACCTTTTTGCTCTCCCGCTCCTTCGCTGTCTGTGTCTGAGTTGTAATTTTCCCAAATGTCTATCATCCTAAATGATCCAACAAAGATTAATAGTACTATTGCTACATTTGTTTTTTTGTTATTCCCTCTTGCAATCCAAGATTTCGTTGTGTATGGAGTATGTTTGTTCTTGGACTTTAACTATTAGAATTCTATAAACTATATATTTCATAAAAAAATTAAAACTATAACATATATACTTTTTTTTAAAAGAAATTGTTCATTAAAGTGCAGCTCTTTAAATTAATAATTTTTTAAATAATTAATAAACATTAGTAGTACGTTGGTAACACAATAAATGAAATAGCCGTCCTCTCTCATTTATGTATGACAGACATACAAAAGCTGTTTCTGTTTTATGTTCTGTTGTGTGCTTTGATTCCCTGGACATTACTCCTATATTACACCCCACCACCACTACTACCAAGTACTATCAACAAAAATAATACACTTATTTTATTTTAGAGTCTTGCTAACCATTGCCAAAAGTAAAATTTATCACTTTTCACCATTTTTCAATACTATATTTCTATTTTTATTCCATTATCCAATGCCCCAAAAACAATAGTTAGCATTCTCCTTTATTTTATTACAAAAATGTAAGTATTAATATGCTCATTTGTTCCGTTAGAAAACACATTTGTAGTTAATAGCACGGGCAACTTTTTAAAAGGAACAACGTAACTACAAGAAAATTGTCGATTGGTATGGTTTTTTAGGGCACAAATTTTGATTTGCTTGCATTTAGACTTAGCATAAATAGATCTGAATTAAAGAAAGTAGACCAACATTACATGAATCTTGTTTATTTCTGTAAGAAGAACAATAAATGAATAAAGTACTGAAGAACGTTAGAAATACTACAAATTTCATAGAATGATCCTGATTGTAGAGCTGCACTGGGCCTAATTGCTTTCATGTAATAATTGGGCTACATTTTGAAGCAAGAGCCCATAGTGGCCGAGAATTTCTTTTTCCACCCTCCTATTTTCCCGCACGCCCTCCATTTTGCCCATTTTATTTTGTCCAGATTATATAATCCAAAACATATTTGACGTTTTTCAAATTATAAAAACCGAACAGTATTTTACCCAATTTTTTGGATTATAAAATCACTATTTTACCCATTTAGGATTTTTCGTATCTATTTGACAATGTTTCCATAAAAAATTTGACAGCGTATTTTTTTTTGTCCGTCGAGAAAGTGGTAAGTAACATTTGAAATTCATACACACAACTATGAGATTTTGAGTTTAAATAAGGTAAACATGTCTATCCCAACAATATCGGCATTTATCGGTTGAATTAAATGTTTTAACAATATTATTTTATTATTAGGTGTTTTGACAATTTTAGCACGAAATGGGGCAATTCATGACTAGTGACCGAAACTGTTTTCGACCTGTTGTCTCGTGGGTGCGCCATTAGTTTTTTCTACTCTAAAATAAGTCACAAATGGCAATTTGGTATCGTCGATTTTTTCAAGTGCCTAAGATTGGCAATCTTCCCAACCATATCAACAAAGTCAAATTGATCCATCCCTCTTTGGACCTTGAAAAATGAAAACATTATTACATTACATGCTAATGCCGACTATAGTCTATATTACATTCTCCTTATTATTAAGTAGAAATGCTTACATTGATGGGGTGGGGTATACTCATTATATAATCAGATAAACCCATGTGTTTAATTTTCTGTGTGTTATATACTAGTTCGGCTGACAATTATTTTCTTGATAGTGCATCATTTAGGTATGGCTGGTATACATTTCATAATCTATGATGAATTGGCCATTTTACATTTTAGGTATTCAATTTAATTTCATATTTAAACAATTCCTTGTTTCAACCGGTAGTAAAACGGTTATTGATCAAATTTTACTTATCTTCGGATCAAAGTTTAGGTTACTATAGCCTAATTCATCTCAAAGTCGGAGGGTTAAAAAAAAAACCTGGCATGTTATTCTTCCAACATACATCGATTACTTTTGATTGGAGTGGCTATTTAGTAAAAGTCTACCACCTTTATTTTATGTCTGTTGATGAGAGAAGGGAAGATCACAAGAATATATGATAGATATTATACAATTCTGTTTATAAGTCTGACTTAACTTAGTTATCATTTATAGTCCATCAAACAATAGAATATGCAGTAATTATTAAATAAATCAGCTGTTGGGTGTTCCTATTGTACTTAAACAGGAACATCCCTGTCCTGATATTAGCTTCTTCTCACAGCCAAGCATGCTTTATAAGTTGATGCCTTCTGTCTTTTTCTTTGAGAAGGAAAATACCATTCCTCTTATATATCGAACCTTGTCACCTTTTTTTTCTTTCTTCCCTTGATCTCTTTATTATGGGCTCTCCTCCACCATGCCAGACCTAAAGAAATGTTTGTTGTATTTGTGAATCTTATTCTTCTAGAGTGACCCCTCCATCCACTCATAATGCAAATGAAATTTATGTACATAAATGCAGATATAGTTGCATTTGCATACACACACGTGTGACAAATTATGTATTCATTTTTGCATACAACAAGGTAGCAAGCATGTGCCAATTATTTTATTATTATGCTTTGTCATTTTTATAATTTGCTTTAGAACTTGGTATAGGTTTGATCATATTGATGTTTCCTTATAATTTCTCCTGTTTTTTTATTCCACTAAGCTACTACATAAATATGATATATACTTGAAAATATTGTGTGATGGGTTTTGCATCATATATTGTATACCACGGCCTGTGTTGCTAAGGATGATTGAGTTTTTTTGTTTAGACAGAATAAAATATTATCTACACGCAACTACAGAGATTAATATCTTATGTCGTCATGTAAGATTACAATGTAAGATAAAACTCTCATAAAAAATATTTAATGTTATTGCATTTTCAAAAACGGATTTTGAATCCTCTAGTTAAGTTAGACTCAAACCATCTCATCTAAACGCTTTTGGTAAGAAGATTGGTTATAATCAAATGTCAATCTTCAAATTCCTTTCAATAAAATTAAGGGCCGTTTATTTTGTGAGTGGAAGTTCTTAGCACACTACCAACGGTTAAATATGGTTGATGCCTTTCTTTCTCTTTCTCCATAGCTAGGTCTCAACTCATTCTAGCATATAACAATCAATCAATACAAGAAAAAAGCAAGCAATAAGAGGGAAAAGCAAAAGCTCAAATGCTTCTACTTTCTTCTCTTTCACTATAGCTAATCAAAATGGCGACAAGATGCTCTCATCAATCAATAATTCCATTCATCTTTTTTTTCTCCACTAGATATATTAAACTTTTTGTAAGGGGTCCCTCCACATACAAATAATGCCACAATATTGTATTCAGAATCTGGAACCCATTTAAATTTTTTAAATATATAATAAAATAAAGTAGCTCCATGCGAATCATATCCTTTGGTCCTCACTAACATATATGCTTCTTTTATTGGAGCAATATATCTTTTGACAAGTTATTGGAGCCATCTTGAACACTCAAAATCAAGGTGATCATAGAAGAAGAAAAAAACAAATTCCATAAAGCAAGTAGGGGATTGATTTCAAGCGTGTGTGGGTCTGGCAACTATAGATACTGCACATTATTGTAAATTGTTGGGATAACAAAATGATCTCAAAATTTATAGTTAAGTAGTAAGAGTCTTACATGGTAACTTCAAGAGAGATATTTCAAATCTTATTGGAGATGATTGTAAAATGTTTATTAGTGTTATATTAATTATTAATAATAATTTCTCCTTTATCCAATTTTTTAAAAAAGTCAAAACTCAAATACAGGTTCAGAAAAGCAAGTTGCAATAAGTAAAATAACAAGAGTCAAAGATAGAATCTACAAATTACTTGTCTAGAAAAAAACAAAAACATTACGGTACCTTGTTATCCACTTTACAACCAGTTTCTCATTTATATTACATCACAACAAAAGAGAGACTGTTTATGTTCTTAGTTGTTACTAAACTATATATTTATGCTCCCTCTTACCCCTTAATTAAGCTACTTAACAACAATAATAATAATTATAACTCAAATGGTTTCTTTACTAAGGTGACATTTGTCGATACGTCTTTGGTTGACAACTTGCAAGAATCAGATTTTCTTGGCTCTGCCTCAATCAGAAGCTGAACAACTTCTTTCATGGTTGGTCTACTAGCTGGTGCTTTGTAGCTGCATCTAATGGCAATTCTCAACACTTTAACCATATCATCTTTGAATGAACATGATAACTTTGGATCAAAAACCTCACTTGGTCTAGCTCCTTCTTTGCCTTCAACTTTGTTTGCAACCCAAAAGACAATGTTTCTGTTTTCTCCAAATTCTGACTCAATTGGCTTCCTCCCAGTTAATAATTCCAACAAAATCACACCAAAACTGTACACATCACACTTTGTGGTTGCTCTTGGTGAATATGCATATTCTGTCACACCACCCATCAAAACAAATTAAATAGATTTAAACAAATATTCAACAAACTTACAATATGTTAATAAGATTACTTACTGCTTAAGTTAACCACATAACTAATTCCCTAATACAAAATACTGTTTAATCAAATCCTACCTCTGTCCCTAAATATATAATCCTTTTGAGATATTTCTTTGTCCTTTTTAATAGGACTCCCCTTTTGAAGTTTTAACTGTGTTAATTACTACTCCTAATTATGTTATATAGTTTTCTGCAACCTGTTATAAGTACTATGATGAAAATATAAATTAAACATGTTCTCTAAAGGATAAACTTGTAAAACAAACAATGTTAATTGTCAACAAATTTCATTATTCATATCCTGGTCAACTTTCTTAATTCTCGTGATTTGGTCGATAATTTATGTTGCATGATAATAGGTTAGATTGAGAATTTATTTACCTGGGGCTAGGTAACCATAAGTTCCAGCAATAACAGTGGTTGTGGAATCCTTTGCTCCTCTTGCCTGCAAAACCTTAGCAATCCCAAAATCTGCAACCTTAGGATGGTAATCTTCATCCAAGAGAATATTTGTTGACTTAATATCTCTATGGATAATAGGAAAAACCAAATCATGATGAAGATATGCAACACCCTGAGCAATTCCAAGTGCAATCCTATACCTTGTAGGCCAATCCAAATGAATCCAACCCTTATGAAGAGAATCATACAAAGTACCATTTGGCATATACTCATAAACCAACAAGCTACAATCCAAACTTGAGAAGCAACAATACAACTTAACAATGTTCTTGTGTCTTATGCTTCCAAGTGTTTCCACCTCAGCTTTCAATGCCTTGTCCACAAATAATGCATCTTCTGGTGAAGAATCCTTCGAACTTCGACTCCAAAGCCTCTTAACCGCGACAACATCTCCTGTTTTCAGCTCGATTTTGTACACTGTCCCTGACCCTCCATGTCCCATTATATTCTTATCAACCAAAGACTCAACGATCTCTCTTTGATCAAAACTAATCATGTGAAAACTCTTAACATCATAAGAGAAAAAAGATGAAGAGAGCGTGTATTCGTGTTCAACCGCAGACACATTTTTGCTACACCTTTTTTTCAAGAACAAAGCAGCACCTACAAAAATCAAAATCACAGATACACCGGCTACCCATATAGTGTTCATCTTCTTACTCTTGTAACCATGAGAGCATAACGGAAAGTTTCTTTGATCAGATGAATTAGCATTAACCGGCATCATTACACATAAACCAGGATTCCCTGCAAAGCTTTCAACTAACCCTCCTTTAATCAATTTAGGAGGAATAGGACCAGAAAGAAGATTGTGTGAAAAGTTTATAGAATTAGGCAACAACACAGAGAGGCTTTCAGGGATGTTTCCGGTTAAGAGATTACTGGAAAGATCTAGAAGGTTGAGTGATTCCAAGGAAGAGAATGAATCAGGAATAGAAGAGTTCAGCTTGTTTGCTTGTAACATAAGCAAGTTAAGCTTTCTAAGGTTACCTATCTCAGAAGGAATTGGACCAGAAAGAAAGTTATAACTGAAATCAATTTTGACAAGGTTATAAGCTCTAGAGATTGTTGGTGTTATTTGTCCTGAAATCTTGTTCCTCTGAAGGAAAAGCTCAGACAAGTTTCTAGAATTTCCGTTGATCTCGGGAATTGGACCGGTCAGATTGTTGCTGCTCAAATCAATGATTGAAACATGTGGTAAACTCAAGAGTCCTTTTGGAACAGAACCTTCCAAACGGTTATTACTGACACGAAACCTTAACAGAAACATGCAATTTGAATAACTTTCTGGTATAACACCAGAGAAAAAGTTATCCAAAACAAGAAAATATAAGAGCTTACCTCCTTGACAGACATGTTCTGGTAAAGGACCAGACAACTTGTTTTCGGACAAATCAAGAACAACCATTCCTGAGAATTGTCCTAGTTTCGCAGGAACGTGTCCACTTAAGAAATTGTCGTAAAGTGACAACATTCTAAGTGTTTTTGAGTTTTCAATTGATTTTGGAATTTCACCTGTGAGACTGTTATTGTAGAGTTGGAGAACCTGAAGCTTTGGAAGTTTACAAACAGAAGAAGGGATTGTTCCGGTTAACTTGTTTACCGACATATCTAAATCGACAAGTTCTGTTAAATTTCCAAGCTCTTCAGGGATGCTGCCAACAAGGAAGTAGTTATAGTAAAGTTCAAGCTGTTGCAAGTTTTTCAACAATCCAAGTTCTTTTGGAATTTGACCTGTGAGGAAATTTCCACTTAATTCAAGATCAATGAGTGTTGTTATGTTTGATATGGATGGTGGAATTTGACCATGCAACATACATGTTGATAAAACCATGGACTTGAGACTTTTCAATCTTACAAAGCTTTTTGGTAATTCCCAAAGATTGAGTTTACTATTTTCGTTGAAGTTGAGAATTTCAAGATTGGTGAGGTTGAAAACAGACATGGGAAAATCGCCAGTGAAGGAATTGTATGATAAGTCGAGGATTCTGAGATATTTTAAAGACGAGAAATCAGGTAGTGTTCCTGACAGGTGCATCTTGTTCATGTTGAGTTGTTCTAAGTGAGAACAGTTGACTATGCTGTTTGTTGGGAACTTGAATTTTGTATTACCGAGGTTTAGGACACGTAAATTTGGAAGGTAAGAGCAAATATTTGATGGGAAGTTTCCGGAAAGTGATGACCAACCTGAAAAATCAAGACTTATGATGTCTCCTTTGTTGTCGCAGGTGATTCCGGTGAAGTCGCAGATTGGTTTATCCACTTTGCTTACTCCCCAATCAAAAGGGTAGTTTCCTGAGAGAGACTCTTTCATTAGAGAAAAAAACTCAGATTGGTTTGTGCTGATAACATGTGACATGTTGGTCATGGAAATAATAACTATTAGTCCAAAGAAGAAGAATGGTTGATGATGGTTCATTTTGATTTTGAGAGGGAAAAGAGAGAAGAATTTGAAGTGTTGTTTTGTGGTTTGGTAATATTATTATAAGTGTAAGAGATTGCAAAGAAAGAGAAGAGTGAGAGATGTATATAAGATGGAAAGGTTTGAGTGGATGAGTTTGGGAAAAGTAGGTTCTTGTTGTAGTACTATTACTACTGTGAGGGAGGGGTGAGGTGAACATCTTTGCTAAAGAGGCTTTATGTTTATACTCCACTATGTGTAAAGTGGAATAAAGGTGAACTATCCTAAACTCTAATTATATTAGGGTGTAAATAATTGTTATAAGGCTAAGAGAAAAATAATTGTCTTTAACAAAGAAAAAGGAAATAAAAGATTAAGAGTTGTGATAGCTAGGGATACAATAGAAAAAATATCAGAGAGATATAAGAAAGGAGGTGAAAAGATAATAATTAGAGAATGTATATCAGTGAAAGTATATATACTTTATGCTAATATATTCTGCAGAATAAAACTGTATCTGATCTTAATAACCTTATGTTTGATAGAGTTGGATCCTCTCTCGCAGTGCAACGGTGTAATAAAAAAAATATGTGTAAGAAAAAGTGTTACTGCATAGGTATATGCTGTCTTGGTAAAAAAGAAATTGCTTTACCCTTACACTGTGGGAGAGAATCCAAATCCTTGCTTCACTAACCAGGACTATTTGATGTGATGATGCTTTTTGGTGTTCCTGAATGAACCTTTTGTTTTATTTTTTAAGCTGCTTCAGACAAATTAGAACAAGTTTTGCAGATCATTAGTTATATCTGCATGAGCTCTTTGTTTATTTATTCTTATGAGAGTCTATCTTAATTAGTTATATAGTACAGTACTTGGAATTGCTTTAAGTATGGTCCTGAGCCTGACTATAGGAATAGGTTGATATACATGTTTCGGTGAAAACTCTTCCTTAGTTAAGCATAATGTGATATCTTAATCTTTCTTTTTTTTTTAATTTTAAACCTAGGTATCTAACCCAATAACCAACGAATTTGGAGATCAATCCCACCGTTAAAACTAGGGATTTGGTTGATATACCCTATAACATTTTAGAACTAGAAACATCAAATTGATATGTAAATCGTTGAAATAGAAAAAAGTAAAAGAATCCAAACACATCTCACAAAACAAGTAAAAGAAATAGGGCTCATTAAAAAAAAACAGAAAAATAAAAGTAAAATCAATTTGATAAAATATAGAAAAAGTTATCAATCTTTGTCTACTTTACCGTGAGAACACTTTTAGGATAAATGTACTTTTGTATCCAAACACATCTTTGCAACAAAAATCCAAATATGCCTAATGTTTACCTCTCAATTTTCCCTAATCTTGAGAAATAATTGAAGTTCAAAATCAATTGCATCCTAATTAAGATGCATCTCCACCAGGATCACCATTCAATAAAATTAATGGCGAAAAAATATAAAGAAATTAGATATTGGTTGAAATAGTTTGTTGTTATTGGCTTGCACAGTAAATTCCACTTATTTCTTATATTTAATATCTAATTCGTACAGTGAATTCCACTTACATCTCTCTCTGCATATTAAATATTCTCAATATAGAACTTGGATATTTTTTGTAAATGTAGATTAATAATTTCTACCATGCTAGTTGGTATTGCAGTAAAAATAAAAAAAAAAACTAAAAAAAAATAAGAGGTGCTACCGAATATAATGAGTGTCTATGATTCTCTCACGTTTCAATTTTATCTTTTTCTGAAATATTCCCTTTCTTTTCTTTTTTGAATTTTACACTAATTAAGAGAGAAATATAAATCCAAATTGGTGGGATATTGTCTTATCAAAAGGGTGGGGACTACTATATTCTATGTTTAATCAAATATATGGAAAGACACGGGACCATGCATGCTCATTCTTGACGTGTACATGTCATAACTAGTGCATCCTTGTTTGTTTTGTTTATAAAGCAACTGCATTATATCATAATGTGTTTTATAAAAGAGAATAAGAACATAAAAGGATTGCTGATATCTATGCTGTAAGGATAAAGATGAACTTAGCCCCCAAATCATTCTTTGGGACCATTATGGTTAACTTCAGATAAAGGTTTTCTGTTTTGTTTCATCACAAAACAAGTAAATGTAAGTAACTTATTAGTTTCCAAACTTAATACCTACAATGTAAGAAAATTTTACAAATACATTAAATTAAATATAATCAAATGTACTTGTGTATGTATTTTAAAAAAATAATTTCACAATGTGGTATAACTATAAAATATGATAAAATGTTTGTAAAAACTATATAGTATATGGATTATTAAACTTATTAAGCTCTATTAGCAAAAATGATATTAATAAATTGCTATTCCGCAAGTAAAACTCAAATGGTTAAAAGTTGGAGGAATATTTGATATGTTGAAATACAAGTTCAATCTGTTAACCCTTCTCGGTACTTATAGTGCGTGTAAGTTTTGCTCCTAAACCCTTTATAAAAAAATTGATATTCGACAATATTAACAAAAACAATTTTGAGAACATTTTAGTATGTTTTTTGAGGTTAGACTACTCACAACAATCAAGAAATTGAAGAGTAAAGTGGGGCCCTAAGTGAAAGCCCAGAGGATCAATGAGCTCATACTAAAATGGTTAGACTTAAGTCACGCCACTGTAGGGTCCTGTTTTTTGAATTTTTTGTGCCACTTTTGTTCTAGGTTAGCTTGTTCCACAAGTAATTTATTTATTCTTCCTTAGATATATAGTGAGATGGTTGACAATGTCGCGGGTGATGATGTTGAACCGAAACCGGCCAAAAATGAAGCTTCCGGCGATGTCAAACCAACTGTTAATGTGAAACCGTTTAAAGTCAAAATTCCATTTCAAGCTCGCATTGGTAAAATTGAAGAACCTAAACGGGTACCTATCAGTGTTGTTTTTGAAGGTCGCGACACCGCCTCATTTTTTACAACAAATGCAAGATGGAGAGAGCGACAAGAGTTACTTGATTGGGTTCGTCGACAAGGGGTAAGGGCCGAATTTACTGTTTGTATGGTTAAATCCGTTATAAAAATGTCGTACTTGACAATGCAATGTGAAAGGAGTGGGATATACAAGCCACCTAAGACGAGGAAGAAACCGAACCTTGAAGGCATCAGTTCAAGGAAATGTAATTGTCTGTTTAGGTTGAAAGGTTTCTTTGATAAGGATACAAATGATTGGTGGCTTGCAATGCTTTGTGGAATGCACAACCATGACTTGGATGAAAAGTTACCAGGACACCTTATTGCAGATAGACTTAGTACGGAGGAGAAGAAAAAAGTTATCGACATAACAAAGAGCTTGACGGTGCCTCAGAATATTCTCACCAATTTGAAGCAAAATAACAAAGAAAGTGTGACAACTATCAAGCAAGTGTAAAATGTGCGAACAAGATGGCGCAAGGGGGAAATAAGTAACATGACGGAGTTGCAATACTTGATTTCGATGTTGGTGGAGCATAAATACGTCTATTACACAAGATGCAATAGTAACGAAACTACTCTTGAAGACATATTTTTTGCTCATCCCGAGTCAATTAAATTGCTCAACACTTTTCCGACCGTTTTGGTCATGGACTCCACTTACAAAACCAACAACTACCGAATGCTGTTGTTTGAGATAGTTGGTTACACCTCTACAAAAATGACGTATTCTGTTGGTTTCGCCTTTCTTCACTTTGAACTAGAGGATAACTTTACTTGGGCACTTACGATGGTGAAAGGTCTTTTGTCCTCAAAAGACAACATGCCCAAGGAGATTGTCACCGACAGGGATGGTGCTTTCATGAATGTCGTTGGCACAGTTTTCCCTGAAACATACACCATGCTTTGTTTTTTCATATTGGAAAGAATGTAAGGGCTAAGTGCATCACGGATTGTAAAGTTCACCCAAAGCCTCCTGAGGGTGCAAAAATTGACAAGAAAGAATTGAAGAAGAACTAGGTGAAGAATAGAGAGGTTGTTGAGAAAGTCGTGATCACTTGGAGAGAGTTGGTCGAATCTCCTACGGAGGAACCATATGCAAGTAATTTATTGAAATTCAAAGAGGTATGCATGCCATTTCCGGAATTCATAACATATGTTGAAACCACAGTTTTGAACCTTAAGGAAAAATTTGTGAGGGCATGGACGAATAAAGTCTTGCATATAGGGTGTAGAACCACCAACATTGTTGAATCGGCTCATGGAGTGTTGAAAAAATATTTGAGGAGTAGCGTGGGTGATTTGGCATTATGTTGGGATGAAATAAACAAGATGTTGGCCGTGCAATTTGGTGAGATACAAGGAAGTTTTGGGAGGAACAAAACGGTCTTGGAACACAAATACAAAAACATCAAGATGATGAGAGAGTTGGAGGGTTATGTATCTAGGCGGGCATTGAAATTTATCTATGATGAATTGAAACGCTTCAAGACATTCACATTTGATAAGGAAGATTGTGGTTGTGTGCAAAAGACATCGTACGAGTTACCTTGTGCGTGAATTATTGCCATGAAGAGCAACCAAAAATTGCCTCTTGTCTTGGATGATATATACCCTCATTGGAAAAGGTTAAGTCTACAAGGAGAAGAGATTGATGATGATTTTTTCATGATGGAAGAGTGGAATGACATTCAAGAACGTCTCAAGACAATCCCTTACAATATGAAACTCTACATCAAAGAAATGATGCGTAAAATAGCATTTCCGAAAACCACAAATTTGTGTCCACCTTCAAGAAAGGCGGTAACCAAGGGAGCACCTAAAAGGAAGAGGACTACACTCAAAGTGTCATCAACGGGTCGAACCCCCTCTAGGTGGGAGACTATTGATTCTCAAAATCCAGATAGTCAACCTTCACAACCAAAGAGGTCACTTCCAAAAAGGAAAGATGCACGCCTTGGCACTTACTCCCACTCACAAGCTTCATCCTCTACTTCAAAACCGTTTTGGAATATCCCATACATTTCACAAATTCCAAATATCATGAGGCCTTTTGTTGAAGAAATTGTGAATGTTAAAGGGGATGGTCATTGTGGATTCCGGGTGGTAGCTAGGCACTTGGGGATGGATGAGGAAGATCATTATTGGTTCGTCAAACACTTATTCAATAGTTGAGAAATCATAAGAGTGACTACATGCCGATATATGACACGGAGGAGCGTTATAACAAAATCTTGAATGGTTTATACCCTCCAAAATGTACAAGTGGTATTGCGCCGATAGATAAGTGGATGACCACTCCGGATATGGGTCACATTATTGCTTCTTGTTACAATAGAGTCGTTGTTCTATTGACTTTGCCCGAAATGGGTGGTGTATGTGAGACATATTTTCCAATCCGAAGTGCTCCTCCACTTAATCCACATTCCAATATCATGTTTCTTTGCTTAATTTCCGACCACTATCTTCATGTTATTTTGAAGGAAGATTGTCCGTTACCACCGAGTTGTAAGGAGTGGATGAACAACAAGATTGGTGAGGCGGAGAAGTGGCATTTTGTGTTTTTGGATAGACAACACGCCTTCAATGAGCTCATGTCTAAGGAGCCGAAGCCGCCAAAGAAACCAACATAGATAGGTTATAGGTTATGTCTGAGAAGTGGCATTTTGCGTTTTAGGAATGTCACTAGAGTTCTTAGATAGGTTATAGGTTATGACACGAATTGGTCGGTCGGTGTTCGTCCTATTTTTTGGTGGTATTACACCCCGATGTATTTTTTTGGTGGCCGGTTATGTAATTTGGATATTTGTGGCCAATATGTAACTAATATTATATATTATATAAATATATGAAATGAAATATTTTTTTGGTGGTCGGTTATGTCACACCAATTATTGCTCGCATTACTTTGTCTCTTATTATTCAACTATTTATGTTATCTCATATTTGTTTTTCATCATATTTTTGTGAAGTGAAACATGTCTGAAGATACACAAGATCCAGTTAAACTTGAAGTTCGTTATGTAGATGTGAAAAAGAGGGCTTGGTTCAATGTAAACCCCACCGACAAGTTGGACGAGTTGAAGGCAAAACTTGACAACTTCTTTATCCATATTGGTTCAAATCATAGAACACGTGATGTGATAGTAAATGTGTCAGGCCTGGACTTGGGAGAGGATAAGGAAGCGGACTTCTGGAAGACCGTGTATTATCCACAACTTCTTAAAGATGATAGCGACGTTGATTACATGTTTAGGTTAATGGTTGAGAATAACATTTTGTATCTTTTTGTCAGATCCGTTGAAGTGTAATATTTATTTAAATGTAATAGTGTAATGTTTTCCGAATTTGTGTTCGTATTGTTGAATTTTAATGAATTTGTGTTTATATAATTTAACGACGAATTTGGGTAATTTTGACCGTTTATGTGAGATTATGTAATTTTAGAAATTTATAAACAAATTTGTGTAATTTGGATCGTTTACGTGTCATTAAGTGTGTTTAAGTGATTACGGGTCATTACCGACGAATTTGTGTAATTTGGACCGTTTGAATCGTTTATTGGTGATTATGTGATTGTGCGAAAAACTATGTTTTTGTGTAATTTTGATCGATTATGTCGTATTATCCGATAATCTTGTTAAACTGGCGCAATTCGGTTCAATTATGAGTGTGTAAAGATTACGGGATTGAGTGACACACTTTGCATTGAATGCATGTTGTACTGATATATCAGTAGAGCGTGAGTTAATTAACGCAGTGCGTGAGTTAACTCACGTAGTGTTTTACACTTGTGCATCTTAAGTTACGCAGCGTTAGTTAACTAACGCATAGGTTTACACATGCGTTAGTTAACTAACGCAGGGGTATTTTGGTCAGTTTGACTGGGTGCGAGCGAAAAGTGCAGGGGAGAGAGCAGTAATCATATAATTATTGTAAGTAACTATTACATCTACTTACAATTTTGACGGAACAAACATTCGTGTATTTGACTGCTCAACATGTTATATAGCCCTTTGCTTTGATGGTTGTATTTGAATTAAACAAGAATATCACATGAATAAGTTAGCGAAAATTCTTTCAGAAATGAGTAAACTCAGAACCTGATAAAATTTGAGGTGAATCATGAAAGGTATAATTTGTGCTGGAATTAAAAAGTAAAGAAATGCTAAATATTGTGTAATGGAGGATTAGTTTCAGGTTTTATTTGATGTAAATTTCAATTAACTTCAAACGTGATTGGAGTGGCATTTGGAATCATTTGCCGATAAAATCGTCAATTTGTGAAAGTAGGGGGTCAAAAATGCAATTTAGCCTTAAATTTGATGAGTTGACGACAAGTAATTGTTGTGCACGATGACAACCTATTTCATTCTTTCACCATAGAATATTTAAGTGCATAATCGAATAAAAGGTAGTATTAAAGTAGTGTTACCAACTCTATTTTTGAAACACCTACTCAATTACTCACTTTTTGATTGTGTGAGATTCACATGGATGAGACCCTAAAACTTTACAGCATACTTTTCTTGCCCTATCATATGCTTGGTTGACTTTGGCCAGCAATTTTAAGCGGAAAAAGACCAATTTGTGTTGATCGACCTAAGTTAAGATGTCAAATTGAACGTTTTATAGAGTAAATGACCATGCTTAACCCAAAAACTAAGTTAAAACACCAAAAAAAAAAAAATTATGACTTCAAATTCATGTGTATTTAGTTTGATTTTTGAAAAACAACAATAGCTCATTCTTAAGATACTCAACTTAAATCATGTTAATAAAAAAAGAAGTTAGAATAGCTTTATATTTTAAAAACTTTTAACAAAAGATGAACGTTTTTAGTCCTTCAAAATAGTCTTTATAAATTCAAATAAAGACTACAAGTAAATAAAACAATTATAAAGACTAAACTTAAAAATTTGTAATTTTGTAGAAGCTAAAAATATACTATTTAACACAGAAAAATAACTTGATTTAATTTTGTCGGAATTAAATTCAGGGATTTGAATGGATCAAAAAGGGATTTGATATTGTAATATTTTTCAAGTTTACAAACTAAATTCGAAAATAACGAGGGGTCCTTTTTTAGAAAAACGGTGAATTAGTCACTTTAGTCCCGGAAAGGGAACAGTCACTTTAGTCCCTGAATACAGAGAAATTGCAAAACAGTCTTTGAATGTAGACTCTGTTGGTCAATTTCAGAGACTAAAGTGACTAATAGAGTCTACATTAAGGACTAAATTGACCAACGGAGTTGCATTCAGAGCTAAATTGATTAACATAAGTCTACATTCATGGGCTATTTTGCAATTTATCTTCGGAGAGTAGAGTGACGACTCCTTTACCTATTCCAGGACTGTTCAATTTTAAAAATTGACACCATTGTTGCTGTAGTTCTCTTCAATTCTGCGTGCTGCAATGACGAACTCAATGGGTCCTCCACCCCCCAAAAACCCTAATCCACCTCCACAACAAACCCTAACTCCTTCATCACTACCACCTCCTCCAATTCCCGAACCACCACCTCCACCGTCCGATTCCACCACCAATTCATCACAACCACCGCAACCGCCACCGTCAGATTCCACCACTAATTCATCAGAACCACCGCCACCGTCGGATTCCACCACTAATTCATCACTACTCGAACCACCGCCATTGTCCCGTTCCGACCTTCCGCCACCACCGCCCCGTTCCGACCTTCTACCACCACCAGCACTGTCGCGTTCCAATCTACCTCCACCGTCGAATTCAACCGATACTCAAACCCCTAAACCTCCTCAAGGTGTATCCGTTCCGTATAAGATTCCTCCATGGAGTTCTGCTCCTTGCCATGAATTCTACCTTGAGGTTCTCAAGGATGGTTCCATCATCGATAAATTCAATGTGTATGTTTCCCATTACTTCAACAAAACAAAACAAATATAATTTTTTTTTTTTTAGGATTTTCTACTTCAACTGAAATTGTGTTTGTTGATTTGGTTTATAGGTATGAAAAAGGTGCTTATATGTTTGGGAGATTGGATATGTGTGATTTTGTGCTTGAACACCCCACTATTTCTAGGTTTCATGCTGGTATGCCATCAACTTATTACTAATTTTTGCTCTAAATTTCTAGTACTGATTTGCTTGGTATCAAACTAGCTATGAATCACGGACACATACTCGATACTGATATGTAGACAACTGTAGTAATTTTTAAAAATAATGTCAGTCGTCTATTATCAATGCCACGGGTCATTGTCGGTGTCACATGTCAGACACCCTTCAATTTGAAGTGTCAAAATTATACAAGAAGCTAGTTTACTTTAATTTAATCAACCATAATGACAATCCTTCAATTTGATGTGTCGGTGCTACATATGAAACTAGTTTACTGTAATATATTTTGAAATTTTAGAATTTTAATAGCAAGATGATGTATGATGATATAATACTTTATACTTTAATTACACTTGATTGATTTTAAAAAACATCTTGTAGTGTCCGTAGTTTAAAAAAGAAAAGTAAGCCCTACCCTACCCTCCAAAACCCTCCATCCAAACGTAGACTAAAAAATGGAAGTGATTCTATGTAACTATGCTTGTTAGTGTCGTGTCAGTGTCTGGCCTTCAATTTGAAGTGTCGATGCTACACAGGAAACTACTTTAGTTTAATTTGATCAAATATAATGCCAATGATTACTACTAATTTTTAATCTTAAGTTGTGGAGGTGGAACTAAGTTTGAGACTGTAAACAGCTGGTAATCTTCATTGTATTTTTTGTGATTTCAAATGTGACACACTCACTGAGGAATCTCACTGGCAAGATTTTTTTCTTTCTTATCCAGACCTCTTTACTTATTAGGACAACTACAGAGTACAGATCTTTTAACTAGCTAGATCATATCTCATTTTCATGTCATAACGTGCCACCTAAGCATCGTTGTAAAGGATATCCCTCATAATCTTTTTCTATTTTATGGAGTATTCTGAATTCTTCAACCCGAATAAAGAACAAGCAGTTAAGTAATGCAGTTTTAGAATATTGGATAGTGATAGCTTTATGCCATACATCAGATGAAATAAACTCATCTTAGGCTTCCCTATTACAATGCCAATGCGACTTGATTACACCCATCCATTTTGAAAATATCTGGAAGTCATATTAAATCTGCGCATTACATTTGTGAACTTCACCGACATTTAAACTTTCATAAAGTTCAGTCATGATTCTTACCTAGATTTTTATTTGTCTATTGTTAGTTATACAGTTTAAGAGAAGAGGAGATGCTTATCTCTATGACCTTGGGAGTACTCATGGTACCTTTTTGAACAAAAATCAGGTATTGCATTGTTTTCTCTCTTCCTCTGGAGTTTTGATAATTCTTTAGATATTTGATACATCAAATTTGTTTTTGTGATCCTTTTGTTTCATAACTATTTTCATGTGCAAAATATACCCTGTGACAGAGATACATCATACAAGAATTGATACTTTTCCTCTTATGTCTTTTTTAATTATTTATATATTTTGGATTTAGAATTCCTCTTCCTGCTATTTCATACATTTAAGTAAGGTATAACAACGGTCTTTAACATGCAATATATGCTACTAGGTTGGTTGAAGGAGAGTCAGCTAACCATATTTGCTGGTGTTGCTCATTTATATATGATTTTGCTAAAACCTTGTCCAAACTCCAAAGTCATGAACATAATCTCTCTTTTGTACAAAAAAAAAAAAAACTTCATCTTCCTTTTTTGCTACTTAATTTGGATCTTATTGTTTCCACTTGCACCAAGTGCCCTCTTATTTTTCCCAAACAATATCACATCTGGACCTAATTTAGCTTAGCAGAACTAACCTTGGCAACATTGTGTCCTGTACCCCTGGGCAAGCAAAATTCTATGCCCACCATTTTATTAATAGCTCTAAAGTTGACAGAAATATCAAGATCAATTGATACTCGCGATCATTGCAATCTAGTTTAACATTTTTTTTTTGGTGGTGGTCGGGGTTTGAACCCTGGACCTTGCATATATTATACATTGTCCCTACCAACTGAGCTAAGCTCACGAGGACAATCTAGTTTAACATTTTCACCTTTGAGTACATTTTTCAGGTTTTTCAAGAAAAAATTGGACCCAGCTGTCACTAAAGAAAAATATTTGCAGATTTGTAACTTTTATACTTTTATTATAGAAATCACTGACATAGCTCCATTTTCTTTCCTGTTTGCTTAGGTGGAGAAAAACACATACATTGACTTGCGAGTTGGCGATGTCATTCGATTTGGCCGGTAGGTATTATTGTATTAATTTTTCACTTTCACATACAAGGCTTTTTGCGTAGTTTGTATTACTTTTGCTCTTTCTTAAGTCAATATTGGTTCTTTCTTTGTATCTGATGATGTGATAGATTTTTTATTTATTTTATCTGTGGTAGTATCTATTAGAACCTAACCCACTTGGGTTGATCTGGTGGTGTTGGCTTGGGACCTTGGAGTGTGCTCCTCCTCAAGGTCTCAGGTTTGACTCTCCCCGGTGCCAATTTGGATGGGATAATTTCGCTTCTTAAAAAGAAAAAAGGTATCTATTAGAACCTGTAAAATATGTAAACTCTGTGTCTATAATGAGATCACACACCTTGTATTTATATTTATAATGGTTTTACAATAAACACATTGAATGCTTAATGAGCAAGCACTAGCCTAGGAAGTTGTATACTCTAGAAGTAATAACAATCAATCTAGGAAGTCATCAGTTCAATTAAAGGAATATCTAAAGATTCTTAATTTTTAACAGAACCCATCAGTATCTTATTAAGCCATTATAAAATTAGTAATTGCAGTATGTGGAGGTTCTCCTGTTGCTTAAAGGTATGTTCAATGGGTCCAATTAAATTGGAATGTGCACTGTCATGTTGATAATTAACCCCTTGGTCTTCATTGGGATATTGTCATTTCAGATTTATGTAGCGATTGAATTGTGTTGTTTATTGTTATTCCTGAGTATTGTTTTCTGTGCCTATATAATTTTAATTTTTAATAATTTTTCTGGTTGAGTACATCCCATCTTCCTGCATTGTTTATGCTCTTCTTTCTCAATAAGTTTCTCTTTTCTATATGTAAAAGAAAGATCTGTCAGATGTTACTCTACTTATACTGAATTACAAGCTCTTAAAAATTTCCAATAAGAATAATCTCACTTATTGTTTTCTGTTTTATGTTTTACGATGTTCATTAAATGTTAACTGTAGCGATGAAGAGGATTGGAATGAATGAGTTTTCATTTATGAGGAATATTGTTTCTTGATATATGTTTCCTCCAGTATTCATTTTGTATTTCATTTACAGGTCAACACGGATGTTCATTTTTCAAGGACCGTCAGAGTTGATGCCTCCTGTAAGATCTGATCTTCATATACTTTTTCCTTTTTCATTTAATTTAGGGCCTTTCACCACTAGTATTTGATAACGTGTCTTAATAGAATGATAAAGTGTCATAGCTGAAATGGTTTATGTTCTTGGGACTACTAATGGACCCCTGCACAAATTTCCTGTGTTATGATTTCCTTATGCAAGTTATTGTCATGTTTCTTTGAGTGTTGGATTTTCACATAGAAAAAAGATCCTTTGTTTTTAGATAAGGGTGTCTCGGACTTTTTTGTCCGATAAGATTGTGCCTTTAAGAAATCAACGTTGGACTCCCTTTAGAGACAAGCTCTCTTCAGAGGAGCCTTATCCCTATTTATATGGTCTATGATTTAGCAAATACGTTCTCCACCAAGTTATATAACCGAACATCGACTTTCACTTTAATCATTGCGGAGTTGAATATATGGGGGGGGGGGGGGCAC
>Ga0315914_1001775_pt1 | contig 32848 bp, 17 predicted proteins | sample MpolenodulesMG_FD_203920 | JGI IMG/M metagenome (GOLD analysis project Ga0315914, IMG submission 203920) | Medicago polymorpha root nodule microbial communities from Los Angeles, California, United States - elongated nodules | ecosystem: Host-associated > Plants > Roots > Nodule | place: USA...
GTGTTTTTTTTTTTTTTTTTTTGTAGAGAAGGAAAAAAAATGCTAATGATTAATATATTTTTAAGTTTCAAGAGTATGATAAATGAAAGCATTTGAAGAGTTTATCTAAGCTCTCTAAAACCTTAAAAAATCTTACTCTAGTGCATTTTTTTTAAGTTCCAACATATTTAAGAAATTTTGTATTACGAAGAAAAATTAACCTCTTATTGATGAGATTATCGTTGTTCATTTTTTTCCTTCTCTCCTTCGTTTTTCACAAAGTCATCCCCCTCCCTTAAAAAACTTCCAAACATGGCCTAAAAACACTTTTATTTTTATTTTTATTTTTATTATAGACTAAATAGAGAAATCTGATAACACAATTTGAAAAGCACTTTGCTCATATCGTGTTGTTAAAAAACCTTTGTAATTCTATTTTCAAACGCGACAAAAACTGTATTTTTATTCAAAAGTACATTACATATTCACGTCTGAAGTAGTTTTGAGAGATGGGAAAAGAGCACCCTAACTATCAACCAAATTAAGCAATACTCTCTCCGTTGTCAATTACAAGTAAATTTAACTTTTTAGGTTCATTCAATTAATGATGTATGTGGTTCACAATATGAACCACATACATCATTTATTGAATGAATCTAAAAAGCCAAATTTACTTATAATTAACAACGGATGGAGTACATTATACATATACTCATTGCTTTTACTAGATACCACACTCTCCAATTCAAAATGAGTTCGTTTAAGTTTTTACACGCATATTAAAAAAATATGATTATGGTGTCAAATGACAAGACAATTTTATTAAACTAATCTTATTTACTATTGGTGTAATGTTTTAAAAGTAGTGTACACTCAATCAATTAGAGGACGTAAAATAGTAATTCTACGTTGAAAAGTGTAAGTGACGTTCATTTTAAAGCAAATTTTTATTGGTAAAGCGATACTCAAATTTAAATGGAGGGAGTAGCAAAGAATGACGCTCATCAAATATGTAGGAGGAATGTATGAGGTGGTTAAGACCGAGCCATCGTAATTTTGTTTTGTTGCTGCCATTGCTTGCATTCCAAGTCATTTTATCATGTTAACCATGTTATATAAAGCTTTAATTATTGCAGTTGTTTTTCTGTTGATGTAGGTTTCTAGTTAAAAGGAATCTAATTATTGAAATCCTACTTTATGTCTGAACAGTTTGGTGATTTCACAAAAGCTATAGCATAGTGAAATTTTCTTCTTCTTCGTTTTAGATGAAAAGTAGCTATCGAGTCAGAGCTGTTATTTGCAATCATGTGCTTTTTAGGTCCATTGGGCACTATTAGTTGACTTGTGAATTGACAATATAAACAGGTTAGTTGATTGTGTTTCTGAATATGGTCGATTAAGATCAGAGAGATGATTATTGGACATCACAATTTTGATGTCAAATATGATTATTCTTTTGAATCTTATGCATTTTTTTACGTGTGTAATTAATAGAGGTAACACATTCAATTTATGTATTTTGATGTTTAAATAAAACACAAATGCTGGTTTATTACTGTACCATGTTCCAAAATTCAGTTTGTAGGGCAAGTTATTTTGAGTTGGGTGAATGTTCGTGTCAATTAAAATTGACTATTTTTTGTGTTATGATTGAAGGCGATGAAGTTTGAACTTAGGATTTCATGTAAACTATCCAAATCAATTTAAGTTATTTGATTCAATTTGTTTTTTTTTTCAAAAAAATTGGTAGTTGATTCAAATCGTACCGCTTGCATTATTTGATTGGCAGTATTTCACTGAGCCACGACAAACACGAATTTACATTTGAAAACCGACAAATAAAAAATAAACGATTAATTTGGTCCCTTATCTAACACTCTCCAATTTAGTTTCTAAACTATCTTCAATCCATCAACTTAGTTCCTGAATCATTATTATCTCTCTTATTTTGAAAGCAATTGAGGGACTAATTTGTTATATTATTTCTATAGTTTAGGGTTCAAATTGGTAAGAGATGATAGTTTAGGGATCAAATTGACGGTTTTTACAACAAAGAAATTTTGCTATCCAAATATAATAGAGATCATAAGAATCCGAAGACAAATTATTTGGTATACAACTATGCTGATGTGTTTTTACATTATTTACAAACCCTATCAAATCAATGCTATCAAGACTCCAGAAAAAAATGTATAGTAATAATGCTTCTCTCTCGTGTATTCTGAAAAAATTGTACTAATCTAAATAATACAGCACTTAACAGCTAAATCTATGCTAAAACAATTGCTAAAAGCAGGATAATTGCCACTGTAAATGCAAATGCAGGTTCTATCTTAAATGAGTGACTAGATGGAAGCCTTTGAGGACCATTTGAAGGGTTAGATTGTATTTCAGGATTCACCGCCATAGCAGGAGACACAGCTGGGGCATGCGATCGATTAACAGGTAAACTCGAGAGTTCATCATCATAACCTGATAATAAGATAACATAATTTCTCATTAACAATAGCTAATGAAGAATTAAAGGAAATATATATATATATTTTGAAGTACAATAGGTGAATTATACTCACAGTTAGATTCCTTCCAACCTAGAGTCATGTTCTCGCGATCAAAGACTATCCGGTAACCAGTCATGAAGTTTTCTGCATGAAAATAAATATAATGATCAATGCAGCAATTACCATACTCTTCATCACAAAATCAAACACATACTTGTTAAAAGCTTCAATTCAATTAAAATACTCACGTCCAATGATATTCACATTGTTGCTTTTCAAAACAGCCAAACAAAGAACATTGTTAACACCCTGGAATGAATACCACAATAATCATTTATAAGGTTAAGAGAAATGAAAAACTTTAGTTATCAATTTCATGAACCAAAAAGTTATATTTTATGCTCTCACCCCGCCACTTGTTATTATCGGGTCCGTAACAAAATAATTGTCTCCACCTTTCATCGTCAAGTTAATATTGGGAACTTCAATTGTCTGGTTTGATCTGCAAACAAAGTTGAAATCTTAACTAATTTGCAGCTGATACACTTTACAGTTGGTAGAATAAGAAAAGATGATTACACTGAGTGTATGATACACTTTACATAGTGATCGTAGCTAAACTAACAAATCTTAACTAATGTGCAACTAATACTATCAAACTTGTAACTAACTTAACAAACTTCAATTATATCGAACATATCTCCAACTATATCCAACAATCAGTGCTTGGTGGTGATTAATTTGAAATTAAAAAGAAAAGAAATCTCTCTAGCTATAAACTATAATCACCTTAAGTCATAGCAATACTCAAAGGGAAGATCATCAGAATCAGAAAATGAATGTCTTTGTAGCTTAATTTTTGAATCAAACTGCAAAAACAATGGAATAATTAATTAATTAATAAGAACTCAAGTGGAATGAAATGATATTCCAGTTACAGATTTAAAAAATTATAATTAATTAAGATTACTAATACTTACACTTTGAGTAATTTGCTTATAAGCCGGGTTGTTTAGGTATGTAAATGAGGTACCAGTGTCGAATATTGCATTGAACTCCAGATCAGCGGAATTTCCTCCCACAATAATTTGGGTGACAGTGATGTTGTAAGTTGAACTGCAAACAAAGTGTTCATGTTAAAACTTCAAATACACAGTGCTTCTAATATAAACATTTCAGAAAAATAGTTTAAAGATAGACCTTTGAGGTTAATTTGCGCAGGTTAATCAATTTTTTTTACTTAAGAAACCTTGATATTATCCAAGCTGCTAAAAACATAAATGAAATCTAAGATATATAAATATACAATAACCACTTACTGCGACGGCCTAATGTTGAACGGTGTTTTTCCTTGGTCCAAGCTACTATTATTATCCCCAAATGTAATTCTTCCCAAACCATCAGCAGCAAAACACATTGAAAATGAATTTGAAGTTAGCCCTTGTTTGGCTAAGATACTTGGAACAGATACATCACTCATTCCTAGTCCAAACAGACCATTTGGAGCTGCCCCATCCAGAAAAGCCCCTGTTTGAACTTGTCCACAACTGCAACGCATTCAATGACAAATACAAATGTTAAATTGGTGATGGAAATTTAGAGAAAAAATATGACATTCTATAATTTCGTTACTGAACATTTTTTTTGTGGACACGAATTTCGTTACTAAACTTAGTGAGGAATAAGCAAACTGAGCAAGATGTCAAAAAATTACCCAAAAGTAATTAGTGGGTTAGCATGTTGAGTTTGATCATCATTATCTGTAATTAGGTGCAACACATCCTCTACCAAGAAACCAGTGGTTGAAGTATTTTCTGATAGATACTCAACTTGATATGGACAAGTGCCACCAGATGAAGAAGAGCATTGTGTCTGCTGCTCACATAAGCTGCTATTGCAGGCAACATTTTTGCTAGTGGATGATTCTTTGTTATCATAGATATTAAAAGCAATTTTCTGTTGAGTAACAAAGAAAGTGTCATTAAATTCAAATAGCAGAGATAATATAATAGTAGTAGTACAAGATTTAACTATAGTATGGTTTTGATACATTTTTTTTGGCACACAACAAAGGACCTTCCGACATCTTAATACCCCTATTTAGATCACAAGCTTGCGTTACCAATCTCGGCAGTATAGTTTTGATACATATATAGTATGATTTTGATAAATGCAATTTAGTATACCTGTCCTGTTGATAGCTGTATACCATGGACACATTTGGTACAATTGCAAGGGAGCCAGAACAAGTCACTCCCAGTATCCAATGCAACAAGATACGATGAAGCTGGTGTCCCAACAGAAACATTGGCAAAATGCAAACTGAAATACAAACCAAGAGGAGAAAATAAGCAATGAATAACAAAAAGAATGCATAACAAAAAGGCAAAACCCATCAAGTATTTTTAGATTCATATTAAATTTAGAAAAACAAAAGATACATGACACACATATAATTTTTCTTCCATAACCCAAAAAATGAAAAGAATAATTAAGGGAGCTGTCTAATATGTACCTCCCATTAAAATAATGGATTTTGAGTCAAAGAAAAAACACTAAATTGAAATTTTAAACTAATAAAAAATAGAAAAAATGTAATATTTCAGTAAATTTTCCTAAAAAAAGTTCACATTTAGATTCTTTTTTGAAAGGTCCATATTAGACTTTTTTTTTTAGATAAACAAATGACAATAGTCATTGAAAATTCACACACAAATGAATGAATTACTAAATAACAATTGTCATTGGAAATCACACACACAAATAAGTGTTCAAACATAGCAATTACAGCATTTTTGCCGATTGAGCTAAGACTTATAGACTATTTTTTATTCTTTACAAATTTCAAAAACTATAAATACCAATTTTATTTTATTTTTTGACAGAAGAAAAATTACCAATTTAATCTCTTAAATTTAGGCATTATACAATGAGAAATGATATTTGTATAACCATTCTGTGACAACTTTCTCTCTCATACTCACATCATGTTTCACTTTATCTCTTTATTGTTTTGGTTTTCGTGCCAATATCTTTTTTTTCCTTTGTAAATCTAATATTGTCCATAAGTTGTCAGCAAAATGGTTGTTCAAATTTGTTCCACAAATAACACAACTCTTGTTTTGACAAAACAAAAAATTTACTATCCAAAACAATTATTCAATTCCAAAAATTATCTAAAATGGAAAAGAAATAATGTAATTAAAGGCAAAAGATTTGGTCTCTAGATCACATAAAGAATTCAAATACTCTCTCTCTCACCCAATCCTTTTCTTTCTAAAAAGAAGTATCCCATGTGATTCTATGAACTTTATTCTTGTACCAAACACAAACATATGTGGTTGCTATCTCATAAGAACAATCATAAAATATATGAACCAGAAAAAAGATGAAATTAAAATACAACAAAAAAATAAGTAGTGGTTGAAAAAACACTTACTATCCAAAAAAACTAATCTGGTACGTGGTGTTATCGGGAGAAAACGTAAGAAGCTTCTGATCAACATCACCACCGTCAGCAAGACGCCGACCCCGAAAAACACGGTCTCTGTGGGCCATAGCAACATAGTATTCACGACTTCCCTTGTCAGGAACGTTCTCAATACCCAAAATACCCTTCACCGGATCAGAAAACCGATGGTGGATATCAAAACCGAATGAACTAGAACCATGGCACCTTTGTGATTGTGAAATCAAACATAGTATTAACGTTAATAGCACTGAAACATATAGAGAATTATGGGTTTGGTAGGAGATAGAAAGAATAGCCATGATGAGTTGAATTTGAATTTGATATGAAATTTTTTAGGAAAATATATATATGGTTGAGTTATATAACACTAATAACGTAGTTATGTTTTATATGCGTGTGAAGTAAATGTCAATGGCAGGAGTCAAGAAGCGTGTAGTAAGAAAGTTCCTTGTGTATCATGAAACTTTCAAATATAAAGATTTCGATTCTATGTAGTCGCCATTTTTCAGTATTCACAAAGTTAGACTTTAGTAACCGCTCGATCAAGATCAAACGGTTCAGATAAATTTAATATTTTACAATCAAAAATAAAGCATGCCATGCTTCTTTTTTTTTTGTGTCTTTGACCGGATGAAAGCAAGAAATTCTCGATTGCATGAATCCAAATTCCAACTATATAGCCTAATAAAGAAAAATTATTTATGAAGTCTTAATTTATTAAAATTATAACTATTATATTATAAATTTTTCTTAACTTGTGATGAATTGTTTACTATTATATCATAAGTTTATTCTTAACTCGTAGAAATTTTAAAAAACAGGATTATAAGTTAAGACAGGTTTCTAATGTGAGAAGTGTCTCTTCTTTATAAATTCTTATAAAGAATTTTATCTATCCGGTGTGTGAATAGGATTTTTCTCAATACACCTTTCCTCATGTTCATCACTCTTTTTGAGCTTGGTGCGTGAATAGGTAGGTGACCCGTGACTCTTGAATTCGACAAACTCTGATACCATGTTGAAATTTAGGGTCTAACTCATCCTTACAAAACCGGTTCAAGGTGTGCATTCTCTTTATAAACTTTTATCAAGAGTCTGATCTATCCGATGTAAGACTTATGTTTTTCCTAATAGGGATGAATTGTTTTTCCCTCTTGATCCTCCAATTTTAAACGAAATGTCGATTATTCGGAGTTTAGCCGATCTAACGACAAGTAAAGCTTTATAATATACTATTATTTATTTAGAATTCGAGCTCTAATTCTTTTTTAACCGAAACTCATTAACAACAAACAATTCAATTAGAGTTTTAAAAAAAAAAAAAACTCATTTTAAGAATCCTTTCAAACAAAAAAAAACTCATTTTAAGAATAAAATGGATAATATCAACCGTTGATAAACAAATAAGTTGATGTTACATGTATATGCATAAAGAATCATACACGTTTATCGTTTTATTAACCATACAATTTAACTTAGAAGAGTCATATTCATTTGACTACTGTTGAACCACGTGGTTAAAATGTGATGAATTGTTGTCTAGAAGCACTGTGCATGGAGGGAGAAGATAGCTTATGAATTGGTTTAAGATTCACAAGTTTTTCTAGGGAAAAGTCAAAGTCGTCTTATTTATTTCTCATCCGCGATCGGCGTTGATTTTACTACATTACCAAAAGGTTGGTGCCAAATATATGGGTGTTTCAATTCATATATGAGTACCCACCCCTTGTTGGAAACTTCTTTTGATTAATTACTTAGTTTATATGTTTATTTATTTAATTTATAAAGTTTATTTAATTAATTAATAAAGTTGGTGAACAAAGAACGTTTTGCTGATGAAAATCGGTATTTTAGCGGTGAGGAAGCCAACTGCACCCAGTTGAACTTTAACATTTTCCTAAAATTTTATTATTTTTTGTCATGTGATGTGATAATGATGGATGTTGTTATATGCCATTTAAAATTTCTACGTAGGTGATGTAGTTGCAAATTCCGATTTGAGTTGACGTCACTGTTCCTAATCATGCACTGTTAAAATTTCTTCGAAGGTTCACCATTGAACATAACTTTCTGGACAAATGTTCACCGTTGAACATAACGTAATTCAAAAGGTATATGTTTCACTCTTACTCAAATATTTTTGCACATGCAAACATATTTTAACATCCTATAATCCGTGTAAAAAATATTAATACTATAATCAAATAATATATAGTTCTTTTTATATATATATATATATATATATATATATATATATATATAAAATAATGTTTTGTGTGTGTTTATAATGGAAATAAAATCTTGTTTGCTCATATGCAAGGGCGATTTTAACCCCTAGTTAGCCCGGGCACGCGCCCTGTCTCAACCCATACTTTCTTTGTATCGCTACAAGAAATTTGACTTTTAGTGACGGCCAAAATCCGTGACTATAGGGCAAATTTCCGTAGTTAAATCTGTCTGTTATTGCCTAATGACTATCGCTGCATGTTTTCCATCTTTACCTACGGAAAAAACACCGTAGGTAATTCTAAGGATACCATTTTAAAAACATTATGACCTCTACCTACGGTTGCAGCTGTCACTAAAACTTATCGTTGTTTTATTTTGCCCAAGCTCCAAAAAAATTCCTGACTCCGTCATTGCTCATGTGGAAGTCAATCTAATGTATTCAAACGATATCAAGGAACAGTTGATGCTTTGTGCACCAGCCACCAAAATCTCCTGCAAGAAAATTTCTACCTAAAGCAATGAAAAATTATGCTTGTACACGATCGCAGATCAAATATATAATGAAAAAATAAATATATAGTGTTTTAAAAAATGTAAAGAGATCGCAAGATCAAATTTTTATTTGGGAAATATCTTTTGACATATTTTTTTTCTTGTTAAAAGAAATATGTAAAGAAATATTTTCCAAATAAAAATGATAATCTTACATTTTGAAGATATGCATTTTTTGTGTATATGTTTAAACAATATATATTAAATCTTGTGACAATACAAGATTTTCACATCAACTAATCATGAATAAAAAAAAGTAATTTTTTCAAAAAAAAGTAATGGAACACTACGAGCATTTGGTCAAGTCAATGAATTCTCATGTAAAAGTCATTGCCTGATTAGATTTTAGGTTTAATTACACTTTTGACTCCCTAAGTTTCTCAAAATTGTGATTTTGATCTCCTAAAAAAACAACTCTTTCCAGGTCCCTTAAGTTTACTTTCTGTTGCAATTTTGGCCTCCCACGCCAATTTTGACCCAGTCAACGGACACGTGGGCGCCACGTGTGTAAATTTTTTTATTTTATTTTATTTTTATAATTATTTTTTTGTTTTTTATTTTTTTAATTTAAAAAATATATATTTTTGTAATTAAAAAAATAGTTTTTTAATTACAAAATTAAAAAAATTTAAATTATTTAATTACAAATAAAAAAAATTAATTACAATATTTTTTTATTACAAAAATTAAAAATAAAAAAAATTATTTATTTTTTAATTACAAAATAAATAAATAAATAAATAATTTACACACGTGGCGCCCACATCAACGTTGACTGGGTCAAAATTGGCGTGGGGGGCCAAAATTGCAACATAAATAAACTTAGGGGGCCTGGAAAGAGTTGTTTTTTTTAGGGAACTAAAATCACAACTTTGGAAAACTTAAGGGAGCCTAGATTTTATTTTGCTTCTCGTCCCTTTTAAAAACAGAATTTTCATATTGGGTTCTGTAACATTTGTAATAAGATAAGAAACAGATACTCTCAAGTTTAAGAGTATTTGGTCATGAACAAATACTCTCTTTAATCCTTGTTATGAGAAACAATTATTTTTTAGGTTCATTGTTTTACTCATATATTTGATTTATGGGTCATGTTAACTTGTGTCTTAGGGCACATGTTAAGCATTAATGTCATTCCATTAGTGGTAAGAGTTTATTGAAAAAAATTAATATTAAACATTTTGAACAATAAACTAACACAATTTTCAATACATAATTTCTATTACTGGAATTCTTAACATGTGCCCTAAGGGCACAAGTTAACATTTCCTTTAAGGTCTTTGCTAACGTTCTGGCGAATAGACTCCGGATTGTGATTGGAAGTGTCGTATCTGAGTCTCAGTCTGCTTTTGTCAAAGGGAAGAAGATATTGGATGGTATATTAATTGCTAATGAAGCGGTTGATGAAGCTAGACTCTTAAATAAAGAGATGCTTCTTTTTAAAGTTGACTTTGAAAAAGCGTACGACTCTGTGGATTTAAACTACCTGGACTCTGTTATGGCTAACATGAATTTCCCAACAATTTGGAGGAAGTGGATTTATGAGTGTGTTGGAACAGCAAAAGCATCTGTTTTAGTGAATGGCTGCCGACGGATGAGTTTCCTTTGGAGCGTGGTCTTCGTCAAGGGGATCCTTTGTCACCTTTCTTGTTTTTGTTTGCTGCCGAGGGATTTAACGTGTTAACAAATGCGGTGGTGGGGGCACACCTTTTCACGGGGTATGGAGTTGGTAAGGGCGATGAGGTCCGGTTAACTTATCTTCAATTCGCAGATGACACTTTAATCATTGGTGAAAAGAGCTGGTTGAATGTTCGTACTATGAGGTCGGTGTTGCTATTATTTGAGGAGCTCTCGGGTCTTAAAGTAAACTTTAATAAAAGCATGTTGACGGGGGAAAATATTTCTGCTTCTTGGTTGTCAGCGGCGGCGGTGTTGATGAATTGTCGAAGGGGTATCATTCCTTTTGTTTATTTGGGGTTGCCTATTGGAGGGGATTCTAGGGAAATCTCTTTTTGGAAACCCGTGATCGATCGCATTGTATCCCGTCTGTCGTCGTGGAACCATAAGTTTCTATCTTTCGGCGGTCGCCTGGTCCTTTTGAAATCAGTCTTGTCCTCTCTTCCAGTTTACTTTCTTTCCTTTTTCAAGGCCCCTACAGGTATCATCTCTTCTATTGAATCTATTTTTAAAAAAAAATATTGGGGGGGCGGTGAGGATTTTTGGAAAATTGCTTGGATTAACTGGGAATCGATTTGTACTCTAAAGGAGGAAGGGGGGTTGGGGGTTACGAGGGTTGGAGTATTTAATTCTTCATTATTGGGTAAATGGTGTTGGAGGATGCTGGTTGACAAGGAGGGGTTGTGGTACCGGGTCTTGAAAGCCCGCTACGGGGAGGAGAGGGGGCGTCTGAAAGAGGGAGGTAGAGATGGTTCGGCTTGGTGGCGGTCTATATGTAGGCTGCGTGAAGGGGTGGGCGAGGGGGTAGCCAATTGGTTTGATATTAACACTAGGAGGGTTGTCGGTAATGGTAGGAGAACCTTGTTCTAGCATGATATTTGGGTGGGGGAAGTTCCTTTAAAATTTAAATTTCCCCGCATTTTTGACTTGTCTGTTCATAAGGAGTGTTCGGTGGAGAAGATGAGGAGGATGTTAGGGGCGGTTGATGGGAGGGAGAGGGTGTGGCGTAGGCGATTGTTGGCATGGGAGGAGGAGAGTGTGCGGGAGTGTTCCTTGTTACTCTTGAACATTGTTTTGCAGGATTCTGTAGAAGATACTTGGAGGTGGTGTTTAGATCCCATCCATGGATACTCGGTGCGTGGGGTGTACCGTTTTCTCACAACTTCGGGCGGCTTGGCGGATAGGTCTCAAGTTTTCGACGTCTGGCATAAACTTATACCTTCCAAGGTGTCAGTGTTCGTGTGACGCCTTCTTCGTAACCGACTCCCTACCAAGGACAATTTGGTGCGGCGGAGGGTTCTTGTTCATTCAGATGCGGTGTGCGTGTCCGGGTGTGGGAGTAGTGAAACGACAACACACCTTTTTATGGATTGCAACGTATTCGGGTCTCTTTGGTCTCATGTTTGGCTTTGGTTGGGTATCTCCTCGGCATCATCAAGCGACCTTCATCAACACTTTATCCAATTCACTAACATGGCGGGATTGCCTAGATCCACACATATGTTTTTTAAAATTATTTGGTTTACTTCTGTTTGGGTAATTTGGAAGGAAAGGAATGATCGTGTGTTCAACAATAAGGCATCCGTTTCCTCAATTCTCATTGAAAAGGTCAAGCTAACATCTTTTTTGTGGCTGAAATCGAAACATGCAACGTTTATTTATAGCTATCATGACTGGTGGAATCAACTGCTCCTCTGTATGGGCGTCCACTTGTAACTGTTACTCTTTTTCACCTATTTTCGCATTTTGGCAGTGTTGTGCTCTATTTTAGCACACTATTGTACATACTCTTTCGTGATCCCCCTTTGCATGCCTTGTGCAGGGTAAATCACCGTTGTTAATATATATCATTTTTGTTTGTTCAAAAAAAACATTTCCTTTAATTTATATCAAAGACTGATTTATCAATGATTCAATAAATAAAAAAAGTTAAATGGTTTTTATAAAAGAAATACCGGTATCTACAATAATAGGTAGGAGCCGCCTTCAGAAGGTATTGTTTAAGCTCATAGAAAACCTAATTTGAAAAAAGATGAATTTCAATGGTCGGTCTTTATTGAAGGCAAGAAATGAGGTTATGGCCAAGTCACATTTCCACTTACCTTATTGTTGTGAATTCGTTACAACAACACACCAATAATAAACTTGATGCGTGGAGCAAATTAAAACCAAGCAATCAAATCAAGCGGGTGACAATTTAATTCAAGCAAAAATAAATAGCAAGAGATAAAGGAAAAAGGAGATCACAAGAATCTGTTTATCCAGTTTGGTCTAATGATGACCTACTCTGGGGGAGAGAGCACATCTCCGTTCCACTATAATGATATGAGTTTCTTTACAAAGAGATATTGAGGGTTACAAGAATCAGTCTTCAAACCTAATTCTACCCAAGTCCCAATCTCTCTTCCCGTGACCAAGAGACTCAATCCTAACAGTGTTGTTTTGTTAAAGGTGAATCAAAACAATCCCAACCCTAGTGTTTGTTACCAAGATAATTTTCTATAAACCCTAGTTTGTATGTTGGCTTCTAAACCCTGTTTTTCTACATCATATTCATCTGATACAAGGTTTATATTTATAGTAAAAGTATCCCCAAAAATTGGAAGAAAATCCACGCTGAAATACGTTTCTATTTTTCTGAATCAGCATAAAATCGTACTACGTTTTTCTAAATCGTACTACAATTTTTCCAGAATGGGAAGTGCCAATCCTGGTCCAAAAATCGTACTACGATTTTCCAGATCGTACTACGATTTTGACAGCTTCCCAAACTTCAAATTTCGAGTCACTTTCAACACTTATGATTATCTTTTCTTATCCCTTCGTCTTTGGGGATCAGATTGAGAGAGTAACAATTCTTTTTGGCGGGAAGTGGTGGTGCGAGACATAAGTTGGAACGGGATAACCTTTCTATGAGCAAAAATGAGGGTGGAATAAGATTAAAAATATTGTATTGTATTTCATTTCTTTAACATTTCATTTCATTGTGTAAGAACCAAATTCTGGAAAATCGACCACTTGAAAGTACTAGGTAAAACTAACAAGGTTTCTTTAAAGATAAGTGGTTTTTATGGTGAGTTTGCATGGAAATAATTCCACTAAGACTCGCTTTCAAACTTGTGTTGTGGAGTCCATTGTCTAGTGGCATACCCCTGGTGAATGTTTGGAGCATCATTGAGCGTCGTATGCACCATGCATGTAACTAAAAAGATTTGTTGGATCGGTTACAATTTGGGAGTCATAAATACACATAGTTATGATTTTAAACAAAATCAAAATTTTATATAGAATAGAATACTGTTAATAATTGTATGCATTAACATTTTTAAATGAAGAGTATAAGTATAACCCCTTCGCCCTTTGAAGTTTCAAGAGCGTCCATTCATTCTTTCACCAATCTTGTCGGAGCAACTATTGCGGTTCTGAGCTTCTTCAAGGTAGTTCTTTCACTGTGATTTTTATCGACCATTCTTCCTTATTTATATAATCAACATCATATTCTAATATTTTTCAGAACTTACATCAGTTTTTTTAGTTTGTTAATTCGATTGTAATTGTTTTTCCAAATTTCCTTTTGATTATTTGCATCAGTTTCTTTGGTAATTTGCATCAGTTGTCATTTTTTAAGATGAAGTTCATATTTCAGATTGAAAAAAAGCAACTTTTTGTCTTCTCGTGTTTGATTCTTAGCTTCTTTTTCGTCCTCTGATATCTATCGAATTTTAATCATTTTTTTTTTTTGTGATTGAATTTAACTTAATTTGTTTATTTTCCTTTTTACAACTTGTTGTAGTCGTGAAAAGAAAAAAGGTTTCAATTGACGTTGCAAGAACAAAAGTTGATAATGAGGCAGAGAGTCGTGATGAACTTTTCCCTTTTTTTGATAATCTTCCATCTCACCTCACTACCAATATTCTGCTTCAACTTCCCATCAAGCCTCTTCTCATTTGTAAATGTGTGTGCAAAATTTGGAAAAGACTTATTTCAGAACCACATTTTGCTAAATTGCAATTTGAGCGAGCACCACTTAGTCTTATGATTCGGACCCCTGACGATAGAGTGTCAAGAACCATGTACCTTCTTCAGTGTGAACCTGAAAAGTTTGAGATTGGAAGCAACAATCATGTCAAGCTTGCGCCTATATTCAAGCTTCCTCTCAGATCATTTAGGGATAAAAGAGACAAGATAAGTAATGAATCCAATTGCCCTTGTCGTGCTGCAAGATTAGTTTCGGGGAAAAACGATGAGAACAGTGATAGGGCTAGAACAAACCTTTATGGTTGCAGCAAAAATTATGATAAGTTTGATATTGTGAATTCTTGCAATGGTTTACTTTGTTTGTCTCACCCATCTTTCGGAAACCCATTAGTGATCTGCAACCCAGTCACTGGGGAATTCATAAGACTTCCTGAAGCTACCACCAAACCAACTCAGGTAAGAATGCAAGGGCAAGCTGGTTTTGGTTACCAACCTAAAACTAATGAATATAAGGTAATACACATGTGGATAAGACATGTTAAATTTGCCAATGAGCGTGTGATCCTTCATATAAACACACTTGGAACACCAATTTGGAGAAAGGTTGAAGTGGATCCTCAAATTTCTTTTTTGAGTCTCGAGTATCCCACTTGTGTGAATGGTGCACTTCATTGGATAAGATTTGAAAGTCAATAAAGGTCAATATTGTTTTTTTGTTTTGAAAGTGAGAGGTTGCAGTCATTTCCTTCTCCTCCACATGTGTTTGGAAATCCTAATGATGGAAGTCATCGTAACTTCAAAAGGAAGATTAGCATGGGAGAATTAAAGGGATTTCTTTACATTTGTAAGTGGACCTTTTTATCTGATGTTTCAGTGTGGGTTATGAATGAATATGGTATTGAAGAATCATGGACTAAGGTTTACAACATCGATACTTCGTTCAATCCTTCGGGCTGTCTTGTTTTAAAGCGTTCGGGTTTATGGCCGATAAAACACTTTGAAGAAGGTGTTGCCATATTGTTATATCATTTCCACAATTGTTTTATCTTCCATGAACCTGAGAAATATGGATTCAAAGTTTTTCGAATTCATGGGAGTTATTCAGATATTTTTGAAGTAATCCCACATATTCCAAGTCTCATTCCAAGTCTTGAAAGGAGACAATATCGAGGTGTTGAATATCCACTCAAGGTAAGAATGCAACTTCTAATACTTTTTTTATTGGCAATTGAATCTGACGGTTGATGTTCCCATACAAGTCATATGAATTAATTTTAATCATAAGATGAGTTTTCAAAGGGACTCAGGTGAGTTTCTTATATTATCACTTACATTTTAACTTCCTATTTTGCCATTTGATTTGGTGAAATGAAGACTTGTTGTTAGTATATATATTCTCACTTGAGGTTGCGATGTTTCCTCAATCAATTGCTTTTACAACTAATATATTTTTGTTGTTGTTTATAATTTTAGTTCTTTTCCATTATCTAATATCTACCACCTTTAATTACATCTCTAGCTCTGATGGTTAATGGGAAAAAAAATCACGTGGACACAATCTTTCGTTACTAATTACATCTTATAAATTTCTTTTATACTTTCGTGTTGTTGGAGAAGGAGAAAATGAACGGACATTTGTTGTAAATTGTAATGTCATTTATTTGAACGTTCTTAGTTGCCAAATAGTAAATAGTTTCTTGAGGCTATTCTATCCCCCACGATTTGCAATTTTAGCTAATATTACTTGACCATTATTCTCTAATACCGTTTTAATTATTATAGATGTGCAAAGTTGAAATTGAGGGAAGAAACTTAAAGTACATGTTTTTCATCATCTTATGGTGACTTGATAAATATATCTTCTCTTTCATCATCTTATGTTACTTAGACTTTGTTGTGTAATACTGTTGTTATTTTAAATTGCATTAAGAAAATGAAGATCTTGAATGATGTCTTGACAAATATCTTCGTCCTCCAGTGGTGAGGCTTTTGGTGAAGAGTAAACTGATAAGAAGGAATTTCCATACAGTGGCAGGGTTATGTTAAATCACGAGTTATGATTTGGCTAGTCGTGATTTTTTAAAGAAAAAAAAAGACAAATCTCGTTTTTGGATGCAAATGATGGCTTTTTTGTTAACTTTAATCTCTGCTTATCATTATCTATGCTTTTACGAGACTGGTATGTTATCTTGTTGGCTTGGTTCGAAAAAAGACTGATGGCATGATATTGAACTCTTTGCATACAATTGCTTTTTCAATATCTTGGTGGCATGATTTTCTTTAAATAAAACTCGGTGGCATGATATTGAACTCTTTGCACCCTTCTGTCACGTTCACACTAAAATTATTTAAATGAGTTTAATCGAGGAGCATTGTCAGCAAATTTTACACTAACATTCAATTATAAGTTAACCATATTACCACACAAGTCCATTTTATTAAATACACATTTTAAAAATTATAGTTAAAATACTTGATTGTCATTGGTTGTAGGTGTAAAATTAGTTTACACCGACAAAGCATATGCCTTTTCTCTATTTAAATTTGACTTAAGAAATGTGTTCTGTTCGATTGCATGCGAGTATGTGCAAGACCCTTCTGTTCCTTTTTGTCCAGCTTTAACCATTCTATATAGTTACACTCATGCAAACTGAAACACACTCTTAGTTTGTAATTGCTCCTCAAAAAGAATTTTTGATTTTACTAGTGTGAAATATAGCAAATCAAATATTTGAGGAGCTTCGATTGCATTGATTAGATTTAAAACTTTAACGATTGAATTAAAAAAATTTGGTATAATATTGAACCCTTTACCATCCATTTGTCAAAGTTCACTCTAAAGTTATTTAAATTCAGACATGATTTTTGGTCGAATTTGTTTTCGGTCATTTTTTTCCCTTTCCATTTATTTTTCCTTTTCTATTTTTTGTATTCCTTCGTTTGGTGCGTTTTCTTTTATTCTCTTTGTCAATAGAGGCATCTCTCCATTTATTTTTGGATCTGCAGCAAACTGCAAACCTGTTGCATGTAAATGTTTGGCTTTTCTTTTAGTTTAAGTTAATTAAATTTGAAGTTTGAAAGACATCTTAGTTGAACTTATAGTTGTGCTGAAATTTGAAATCATGTTATATACTTTTTTTATTCTGTTTTGCTGCTCACCGGATCAAACTGATTTTGACATTTTTCCATAAGTGCTTTTCTTTTTTGTTCACTGTGGAACTTATCAAGAGATTGTACAATTTCAGCATGTTTGAGCTTTGGTTGCAGAGTCCGGTCAGAATTTTGAATAGATGATGGAACAATTATGATTAATATGTCGGTTATAATTCTCGTTTTCGTTGAGCTCCTAATATTCTTGAATCTATTGATTGTTTATCTATTGCATATCTTTTATTGACACCGAGTGCCTTTTACCAGAGTTGTTCTCGTCTCTCATTCTTTCTCTCGCTATTGTTTTTGTCTAATAAAAGAGAGAGAGAAAGATCATCACAAAAGTTGTTTGAAATTGATCGTACAAATATCATTCATCATAAGCAACCTAGTTATATACTTTCTGACATTTCTACTTTTCCATCCATTAAGCAGCCTTCTTTGTCAATTTATTGAAGATATTGACACTTTTCTTCACAAAGTAGCAACGAGCGTCTAGAATGCTGAAAAACTATTTGCCATGAACATGGTTACAAAAACTTGAATAGCCATACCGCTCCAAAACAATTTCTTTTGAGCACGTGCGTCACAATCAAGTTGTTGCGGAAAGAAAAGACTATGAATAATATTTTATTTTATTTTTGACTCAAAACTCAGAACAATTTAAGACTCTGAATCTTAGAAGAGATTGACCAAACTCTGTTACCTCATGACGATTGGAATTAAAAGTATCAGCCGTTACATTCAAGTCGATCACAAAATTCACACTATCAAAATGCACAACTATCCATTGAAGCGCACTAAACAACCCAAACGCTTCTCCTACATCAACATGATGTTTTATCGGGAAACTCATAATCTACGCAAGCACAAAAGTACCTTCTGCATCAGGTAAACATATTCCAACACCGGTACTGCTGGTGTGGGAACCACTTGCTGAGTTTGCGATTGTGGAGTATGATGAGAATTTACGCCCTCTGGCTGCGTTGAGAAAGATATATTTTGTTTGAGTAGTGATACATAGACCACCTTAGGTAGCATGTACCACTTGTACACCCACACACAATTGTGACATGTGTCCATGCGGTCGTCACACACAAAAAAACTCATATTTATTGTCTCTCACACACTCACATGGGGTGGTACAATGTGTGTATGAAAAAAAAGATGTACATGAAACATTACCCATTTTGTTTTGTTTGACACACAATGAGAAATATACTCTCGGATGTATAACTACATAGTTAAATACATTCTATAATGATTTTATTTAATAACTCATTCGTCCTAAAATATGATTTTATTTAATACCCCATTCGTTCTAAAATGATTGATCATCTGACGATTTTACATATATTAAGTAAAATGTATAAATTAATCAGAAAGATTAATACTTTTACTAATTTTTTTATGAAGTTAAATTAATCCACCTAAATTGACACCAGGAAAAATCGAACCTGAGACCTTGAGAAAGAACATACTCCAAGATCCAAGCCAACACCACCGGTTCGACTCAAATGAGTTAATAATCGTCATTATCATAAATGCATAGCGAAATATATTGGTTTGAGAGTGGTGAAAATAGTATTTATTATTAGGTCTTGTTAACTGGTGCTCCAGGGCACCAGTTAAAAAACTAAAATTAGAAAGAAAAATCAAGTTTTACATTGAAAAGAACACTTTTTTAACTTTCAAAAATTAGAATGCAAAATTTCCAAGACAATATTTTCTTTTATAATTCTTTAAAAGTAAAATTGAAAAACAAATAATTAATATTATCTTGAAAATTAAAATAATAATTCATTTTGAGACAATTTATTTCTTACTAATGAATCATTGATTTTAAAACAATGAAATGTTTGTCATGTTAAAATGTAATAGGTTTAATTGCATGTTTGAAATTGTATGTTTATTTTAGGTTTTAAGTTGGTCTCTTTCCTTCAAAAAAAAAGTTGGTATCTTATGCTTTAAAAGTTTTAAGCAGGTCTCTTATGTTTTAAAGGTTTTAAGTTGGTTTAAAATGTTACTCACGTTGGAGTAAGTTGGTCCCTTCCGCGACATGATATTGAGTTTAATAAAACAAAAAAAATTATAAAAAAAAAAGTTTTAAAACTGAATGTCATTCCATCACTCATATTGTCGACCTGAATCTTTAAACGGTCAAGTAACGGAAGGGGATAACTTTTTTCGATGTGAGTAACGTTTTGAACCAACTTGAAACTTTTAAAATATAAAGGATCAACTTGAAACTTTTAAAACATAAGAGACCAACTTAAAACCTAAAATAAACATCGGAGACCAAACATGCAATTAAGCCTAAAATGTAACATTTTCCGGTTTTAACATGAGTGACACTTTTTTTTATTTCACACTTTTTTCTTTAGACAAAGAATTGTCGAATTATCATTATTAAATATTAGTAAGTATTCCACTATCATTCTTAAAAGACAAAATATTTTAATATTGTAAAAGTAAATAGGGGATGTAATGTTTTTGCAATTTAAATAGATATGAGTTTAATTAATATATTTTATTAGTTTACTATTATTTTATACATGCATTCAACATTGTGCTACTGCATTTAATAAATTGTGTTGCTACATTAATTAATCAATATAAAAATATATAAGTTGTTAAATTCATTAATTGATATGTTAACACATCATTTAATACATACATAAAATAATTATATATCGATGTAGCATATTAATTAAACTCAATAGGTTTTACATTGAAAGTAGAATTGAAATAACATAAAAATATTACATTAAACATGACTATAACATTCATTTTAAAATCCTTCGCAAAAAAATCATTTTAAAACAATTTTTTATTAAAATGACACTTGTTTTTAAAACAAGAGAAAAAATTGTTTAACCAATATTAAGTTAATACATGATTTTAGGCTGATTTTTTCAGTTTTAATTATACCATTTACAAATTTGACTAATAAAATATTATCTTGTTGGTGTCAATCAAAAATATAATAATTTATATTATACTTATTATATTATTGATGTCATTGAAAAAAATAAATACAATTTTTATTATAATATAAAATATAAAATATTTATACATTTTTTTTGAAGAAATAAAATATCTATATATATAATTTTAATCTAAATCTAAATCTCATAAAAACTAAACTACCTAAAAATTGAAAATTTCTCAAATTTTGTCGGGGTTGGTGGTAGCCTATAGAAGCATGCGGTGTGAATTTCAAAGGTTATAATTGATAGCAGCAACCATATTACCTTCATATTTTTCAAATGCATTGATAATATGTCAGAAACTCCCATTTTAGTTGAGCTAACACATGCTCCACCACTATTTTCATTGAACTTGCAAGTCCATCTAGGTTTATCAGGGAGGCCAATTCGAGACCCCAAAATCCCATATATAATCTTCTGAAAAAACTTTAAACAACACTTAATTTAAAATTGAGTATTTTTTTTTATATAAATAGAGTATTTTAGAAGGATTGCTTCTCAAGTTGATCTGAAATATTGAATTATTGGCCTGTACAATCTTCCATGAAATTTTACTTACCACTTGGAAGTACTCTAGATTACCGCAACCATTTTTCTTTCAGAAATAGATGTTTATGACAAAAAAGTTATGCATCTGAACTACACAAGAAGCCCTGCGTAAAAAGAAAATGTTAATCCGTACTTTAGAGATATTGGTTAAGCAATTAAAACGGATAAGTTTTTATAAAGAGATAGTGTAATTATTACTTCATCAGAAATAAAAACTTATGTTTTCAAGACAAAATTTATATTTAAAGATTCGTTAACCGGTGTCTCAAGTACACTGGTTAGAAAAACCTTAAGTTATTTCATTATAAGAAGTTAATCTTTAAGTTTTTTTCCGTAACACTTACGTCTTTTGAAGTTATTTAATTGTAACATGTGAATCCTTTAAAAAAATACTATACCACTTAGATCCTTTAAGTTATTTAACTATGATTTTTAAACACTGAATAAAGTTAAACTAAATAACTTAAAGGATCTATATTGGAAACCACCGTAAAACTTGAACAAGAAGAAGATGAAAATGAACATGATGAAAAAGGAACGTAAATTTTAAAGAGTGTGTGAACACACTAAGCTTTAAGTTCGATTCACCACCAATTTTTGTCAACTAGATGCAAATGAGTATACCGACGAACCCCTTCACGATACTTTGAAATTTTTGACGTAACTTGCACATTCACATTAAACGTATAGATCAATGGTAGTTTACAAAATAAAGTTCTCTCAATTGCTCTCGTGCACTAGAGAAAAGAAGAAATTATTTTATATTATTTTCTGGCAAATCTTGACTTACAAGAATATGATTTTGTGTCATTTTTTAGCCTCCAAAACGTCTCTATATAGAATCTAATGTCATTTGGTGAAAAAATACAACTCTTTGTGTCATTGACTCACAAGAATCTAATGTTATTTTAAATATATTTTTTGTTAAAATAACATTAGATTGATATATCACAGTATTTTTTTCAACTGTTTATTTTTTAGCCTCCAAAGTATTTTTATTTGTAAACGCCTAGATCCGAATAGTCGGCTGTTCAGAAAACATATTGTTTTACTCTGTCTTGAATCTCAATATTTAATTGGATATCAGACACTTGATATATCACAAAGATCCCGACCGTAAATTCTAAATTGAACGGCTCAAATCCATATTTGCGTGATTTAGCAAATGTCCCAGAGCTTGCAAAGAATGGCTCAAATCCAATGTAACAAAAAGAAAAGGAGCTTGCAAAGAATGGAAAACAAATATTTAATGTGGTAGATGAGTGAACAATGGTAACATTGATGGAGTTGGTGACTTGAAAGGACGATTTGGTTTGATATGGTAACATTGTCTGCTTGGTTTGATATGGTTTATTATGGCATTCAAACTTTTTTTTGTGTAAGATAGTTCTTGTCTTCAAACTAAAGTTTCAATCCCAATAAATAAGTGGTAACTACTAGTACTGTTGATCACCTGTCACATTAAGCATTAACTGATTGTTTAAGGTTTGACAAATGATAAAGCATCTTAAAAGTTTGAAATAAAGGCATTTTTTGAAAGCATTGAAAACAAGAGAAGCAAGCAAGACACAGATTGAGCGCAGAATGATCACACATTCGATCACATTTAGACCGTCCAATCAAGTTCGAAGTTTGAAATATAGACCGTTTAATCTTGATCCGATAGTTGTGACCGCACATAATTCAACTTAGTAGAACACTCAATGTAGTCACATCATTTATATACAATATAGGGTCATACTAGAGTCTCCACTCTCCTCAATTCATCTATAGACTATAGGTGTTACTACAGTCTCCAGTCTCCACTCTGCTGTTGTTTAACTCCAAGCATTGCCACATGATCAGGTGCAACATTGGCTTCACGGTACCAATCTCATTAATTTACATACTTTTAAATAGGACAAAATTTAGATAGACTTATTTTTGTAATATTTCTACAGTTTACTGATCTTCAACATAAGTTTAATTGAATAATTTAACCCATGTGACATGTTATAATTGGTAAATAACATGTGCAGAGCTAAGTTTTGTCCTTTTGAATATCCCACAAACATCAATCTTTGTCAGAAAAGATTGAAAAAACTTAAAACGAGTTTTATACATGTTCAGATTCAGAGTGAGTTACGCAAAACCATAGCAACACAGTGCTTTTATTGAAGTTCCAAAATATAGTTTTCATAAAAAAATATCATAATGCACATCGTGATTCTATTAAACTCGTAGTGAATCTATAGATGCGCTTAAATGCTCGTATAAAATGTTCATGTTCAGAATTGGGCAAGTGTTAGGTACCATTCACATGCACCATGGCAAAGTAAGACTCCATAGACTTTGGCAAGAACAAATCCACACGGCTAGATTACTGTCTCATATGGTACGGTTCTTTGTTTAGAAAACTAAAGATAAAATACAAGTATAGAACAAAACAGAATAGAGACAAGCTACAAAAGGGTCGTCTACTTTATATAAGTCATATCCATATACAAAAAGCTGAAAATGGTTTATCTCAAAATTTTCTTTACACTAATTTAGTACAATGATATCACATAACTGCATTAGCTCTCAGTAGCTGTAATCAAATGTAAGTAAGACCTAGAATTAAATAAGCTTATAAACAAAACCAAAACAAGAAAAAAGAAAAGGAAAAAAAAACCTCTTTTACGATCAGTGCTATTCATATACAAAATTACAGATCCCTTCTGCATAATGGGCAAGAACCATGCCTTAAAAGCCACATATCTATGCAAGGTAGATGAAACATGTGATGACAATGAGGTAGACTTCTAACTGTCTCTCCAAGTTGAAAATCCTGGAAACATACCAATAATCAGAAAATGCCAATATCAATCAAAATCAAATTACAGAAGAACACTTTGTTCATGTCATGGGTAAGCACTAATAATAATAACAATAAAAAGTGCAAAAAAACCAACCTGGAGACAAACTGAACAAGAAACTTTCTCCCCTGATGCCTCAATATTGTCAGCAGTGATTTTGATTTTTGGGATCTTCGAAACCGAATCTCCGGATAACCCTTTGGAACCACCAATGTCAAAGATGTTTTGAACCTCATCAAAGCTTGATTCAACAGCACCCATCTGATAAAAAAAGTGTCAGAAAAATACTATGAAACACTGAACATTGCAGCCAAAATTCTATCTCATTGATAAAATCCTTTTGAACAAAACAAAAGTACCTGACTTTGAACAGCACTCAACATTGCAGGACCTATCCTCTCACGCACAAGTCTCCCACTCAAGAGGCTAACAATAACATCAATCTGCATAACTCAAAAGGATCAAAATTCATGCTACACAACATGCCATTATGAATGTGAATGATAAATAACTAAAACTTTGCGATCTTATCGCTTCATAAAAGCTTCCAACACAAGAAAAGATCTTTTGTTAACAAAACCTACTCACCAAGTATAAAAGACAACCAATTCCAGATTCATCAGAATGCCAAAGAACAAGAGATGATTCAAAAACTTCAATGGAAAAAACGGCTCCTGATATAGCACCAACAGCGGCACCTCGAATGAAACCGCTTTCGGTCTCTTGACCTATCAAAGCTCCCGTCAAAGCACCCAATAATGTTCCAACTGCACAGAACAAAACAACCCATTAAACCTTGTTCAGAAAACAAACAAATAAACCATTAAACCTTAAAACTTCAAACATATTTATGTCACATCTAAATGTTGAAAATCCAAGAAATAGAAGATCATAAATAGCCTACAATTTTGTAAATTTTGTTAACATTAAAAATAACAAAATTAGACAACATAACCAAAACAATGAAAAATCCAACCCAATCAACGAAATATCATAAACCCACATCCCAAGTTTCATTTTTTCTTCTAAATTTCACATAAACAAAATCATCTGAATCATTTTCAACGAATTAAAAAACGAAATTATGATAAAAAAAAAAAAAAAGAACAACACATTGACATTGCAAATTCACCCCCAAAACAACACAAAAAGATCAAAGAGATAGAACAATAATTATAGAGAAGAATCAAACCTAATGCAAAACAGAAGGTCAAGATCGCAGAGAAAATGTTTCCAATGATAACAGAAATTGCTAGGGTACCAAATTGTTTAACTTTGTCAACAAAATTCCCAAAAGAACCGAACAAAGAAGAACGAGAAGGACATGGATTTGGTACAAAATCCATCTATCTAGATTTTCACAAAAAAAATCGATACAAACAAAACAACAAGAACAAGAAGAATTGGTAAAGTACGTTCGGTTTGAAATTGATGGTACAAGATTTGGGTTTAAGGAGGAGTTATATAATAAAATAATGGAAATAAATAGTAATAAATAAAAAAAGGAAGAAAAAAATTGAGAATAATAATATGAAAATGTTGATATTTATAAGAGAAAGGTCTTAGTTGGAGAATGCTTAATGTGTAAGAGAAAAGAAGATTGAAAGAAACTACGATCAACCAACTCGCATTTAAAGCTTCTGTGCCTTTACGACACCAATTGTCTATTTTTCTCATTTTTATTTATTTTCTACACCAATTTTCTATATCTATGTATACAATTATTTAAATAAATGATTTTCAAATATTTGTACTCTTCTTTTATTTGATTTAACTTAAAAATTAGTTTAGATCAAGTTGAAAATTGAATGGATGAATTTTGCGACATCAATGTTAGAGATTCTAATCATATGTTTTCCATCTAATAGTTTAGAATTAGGAACCTAAGCAATGTAAGATTTCAAACCGTTTTAATATGAGACGGTGCTTTTTTACTGAAAATAAACGATATTCATTCATTTAAATTGATAGAGTATATCAGTACAATACAAATTCGTTAAAACACAATAATGATAAATACGTGCATCATACATGTTAATAACGTAAAATAGAAAAGTACATAAACCTACAAATATGTCGATCTTGAAGTTTTCGGAATACTCATGTCTCAGGATCTGTGACAATGACGACAACAATCTGCATTAGGTCAAAGTTGATCTGACAATATGAAACAAACAAACACTTGAGCAAGACGAGAAATACAAAAAACTTCACACAAATAGGACAAACAAACAACGTCACTCTAATACGACGAAATTACAAAAGAAAAAACTCAATAAACGTGAAAATCACATATTTAAATTAAAAGGGAAGAGAAAAACGATTTGGACGGTGATTTGGAGTCAAAAATTGATCTTAAACCACCTCTATAACCACCCATATTTGGTAGATAGAGAGCACATATATATCAAGTAAAAAAAATCCAATTATTGCATTTAATACGTGTCAAATAATATTATTACATTTTATGGAAAAAACTGCCAATAATATTTTTTTGTACAAACCAGACACTCAATTAATTTCCTAATTTGTATACTTTGAAAAAAAATAGTAAATCGCTTTCAAAATGGCACGGATCGGAACGGTGACAACATTGTATAGAAGGTTTCTTTTTGTTTTTTTGACAACTAAGCGTGAAACTAATCTTAAACCAGCATGATTAATAAATGAGCCACAAATTGGTCATTGGTCACATGAAATGTGTTTGTTTACAATTTGATGGGTTTATTTTCCATCACTCATTTTTCAATGGTTATAAGATTGTTCTAATTTTAACTTTTTCAGCTTAGTTAATAAAAGATGTTTCTGATGGCTTTCGTTGGCTGCAGTTTTCTCCACACGTTGTATTACTATGACCATACACCATAATACACTGCCCATTTACTTTTCCACATTTTTGAATATTATAGTATCTACTAGACTGCTAGTGTATTTAATTTAACGAATGATTTGGTGTCTACAAATGTAGTATTCACATTTTTTTATTTCCAGTATAGTGTATGTGATGAAAATATCTTAGTTGGATTGGGTCAGTAGGTTGGTTGTAGTAGACTTTGCTAGGAATGGGTTATGGGACAACATAAATTTATATGCATGCTGTATTTATTATTGTTATCACTCTTCCCAATGCAATGTGTACAATTGGATTAGCATGGAGTACTGATTTGCTATTTGTAGAATTCTTTATTAAAATTATTGATTTAAAAATATTGTAATAATATAGATGTTTGTAAAAGAAAAAAACAAATGTTTGCTTATTTTTTCGGTACATGTAGTTCCGTATGAATATGGTTTTGATTTGGACCCTTTTTAGGAGGATATTTGATTTCAACAAATCTAAAGTAGATGGGCCAAGCTCATTCATTACCCCCATAAATCCAAGAATTTTGCTCTCCGCGCACAAAACACCCGCGCTCTGCAGCCATGTCTAAAATACTCCTGCGTTAGTTAGGTAACGTAAGTGTAAAATTATGCGTTACTTAACTAACGTTGTGAGTTAAGTTGCCTAGCGTAACTTAACTCACACTGCGTGTTGTTTTAAACACAGGCAGTAGCTCATTTCCTCATTCTCATCTAAAATTTCTCAAATCTCTCTCGTATTACCAAAATCCAAAATTCCTTCAACTCCAAATCAAACAACACTCCATTAACAAGTAAGTTTTCATAATCAAACACCATTAAGCTTTTATGTTTATATGTTAGATTTTATCTCTTAAATTAGAATTTTTTTAGATTTAGATTTGTTTAAATTTTGGATTTTTTGGCAAGAAACCATACAATGTTTACATGAAAATGACTTGTGTTGCTTAATTGTTCAGATGTTTGCATGTTTATGTTGTAGTTTTGAGTTTTAGAGATTTTTTTAGATTTAGGGTTTGTTTAAATTTTGATTTTGCTTGCAATAAATGATACAATGTTACATGTAAATGACTTATGTTGCTTAATTGTGGTTAGATGTTTGCATGTTTATGTTGTAGTTATGAGTTTTAGGGTTTATGTATAATTTACACTCCAAGTGTTTGACTGAATGTTTGAATGAGTTTTTCATTAATTATTTTTAATTTCTTATTGTGTAGATTTGAAACAATGGCCGAGTGGATCGACGTTCATGCACAATTCAACGGCGGAGAACCTCAGAAGTTGAAGGTTTGGTACCTTGGTGTAACGTTAAGAGGTCTCAATGATGAACTGAATGAATTCAACTAAGGAGTCAACCCTGAAAACACAAGGAGGGTGGAATACGTTCGGTATAAACGTCCAACACTCGACGAGGGGAGAGTATCATTCAGTTGGGTGGAATTAACGAACGACGAAAGATCGTGATTAGGTAGGGGATGCACCTTCTAACTATAACAATTGTCTTCCTTTGAATGAGGTAATTCAAACTTGTTAAACGACGGTTCCCAAGCATTCACCCGGAAGTGTTATTGTTTCATTCAAAAGATTAAATTCTTGTTAATTTGGTTTAGATGAAGGTATTGAAGTGTCAAGGACTGGACCTCATTCTTTTGGCACTTGAATACCATCATTTAAACCAAATTAACAAAAATTTAATCTTTTGAATGAAACAATAAAACTTCTGGATGACTGCTTGATAGTTGTTGTTTAGCAAGTTTGAATTTACCCCATTCAGAGGTAAGACAATTGTTGTAGTTGGAATGTACATTCCCAAATGTAATGTAATGTAATGATATAACATATTTAGGAATTTTATGTAATGTAACGTAATGTAACTTTTATTCGAATTTATTTAATACGCAATTTTTATTCGAATTCACGCTGAGTTTAATCAGTCTTTATTCGAATTTATTTAATACACAATTTTTATTCGAATTCACGCTGAGTTTAATTAGTCTTTTTCAAAAAAATTATTCTTTAATACACAATTTTTATTCGAATTTATTTATTTCATATACAATCTTAAAATAAATGCAAATAAAAACAAAAATAAAGGAACACAGGTAATAGATATAAAATCTCATTTTATTAGTATAATTCTTTTTACATTTACAATGGGGTAAAACTAAATATGCGAAAAAATAAAAACCACCAGAAAACCTACCTTTCTGGAGTAAAAGTAAAAAAAAACCACCAGAAAACCTAGCTTTTTGTGGTAAAACTAAAAGAAATCCACAAGAAAATCAGTTTTCCTAGGGTAAAACTAAATGTGCAGATTTAGTTTTACCCAATCTGGTTCTTTTTCTCAAGAAAGTTGTTCACTACTCATCATTTTATCACCAGAATTGGCCTATTTCTCTTTTTTCACCAAAATAAAGAAGGAAAAACAGAAGGAAAAGAAGGAGATTCATGGGGGGGGGGGGGTCGAGGAGAAGTGAGAATGTGAGATGGTGTGAGAAAATGAGGAAGTTTAGAGGTATATTTATAGGGGGAGATTGTAACATAGGTTATATCTATCATAAATATAGTCAAAAAACGTGAAAAAACTTAACAAAAACGTGCAAAACCAATTAAATTGCATTAAACACTGTCCAAAATACGTGTGTTCTTCATTTCTGACCATCGGCCAACGCGTGTGAGTTAACTCGCGCACATGTCAGTTGTGCGTGACTTAACTCACGCAAAGATTATGAGGTGCATTAATGTCTTTTCAACTGAGTGCGAGCGAAAAGTGCAGGGGGAAGAGCAGAGTTCTTTTTCTTACACATTAAAAACACATTTGATATGTTAGATCACGAGTTCAAATATGTCGTTTTCCACTTTTTTACATTTCATATGAGTTAGCTCTTAAAAATATAATAATAATAATAATAATAATAATAATAATAATAATAAAAATTTAGAGGATAATAATAATTTATTTTAATAAGTTAAAATGAAATATATTACCACAAAGAAAGGCCAACTGATTCAGCAGTTTAACTCTCCTATTCTTAGTCCTGTAAATGACCAGAAGAAAGCTCAAAATGATTCTCATCCTATGAAAAGAAAACTTGGAATTTCAAACACTGAGGATGATGTTATGAAAATTTCACCAGAAGACTTGGCAGGCCTTGAGTACAAGGTCAGCCAACAGCCATGAAGTTCCTATCCTGGAACTGCAGAGGGTTGGGGAACCCCTCTGCAGTCAGAGCTCTCAAAAAAATCCTCAGAAGCTATTGTCCTGATTTAGTTTTCCTCATGGAGACTAGACTTAAAGAAAATGACCCAAAAACTAAGTTTAACCTCCTATATGGTCCCTTGTCTAATCTTTACATGATTGATTGTACTATGAATAAAGGTCATAGAGCAGGTGGACTAGCCATCTTGTGGAATGATGTATTAAAAGTTGATATCTTAAATTCAAATAAAATGTTCATTGGCCTTTATATTACTGCTTGTAATCTTAATATTTCCTGGTATAGTACTGGCTTTTATGGTTATCCATATACTTCTAAAAAGCACCTTACTTGTCAAGCTATTAGGGATATCAACCAAACCAGAATTGATTCCAATTGGCTCATTTTTGGGGATTTTAACCTTATGCTTAATAGCTGTGAAAAGCTTGGAGGGAATATAGTGGGTTTTCATTTAACTAAGCTTTTTAATGATACTCTCAATGGTTGTGACCTAACTGATCTTGGGTATTATGGGGATAAATATACTTGGGCTAATAATCAAATTGACCATATTCACATAAAGGAAAGAATAGATAGGTTTTGTGCTACTTCTAACTGGATTTGTACTTTTCCCAAATACATTAACAAGCACCTTCTAAGGTATTCATCAGATCACAATCCTATCCTTCTAGAGTTTAGTGAAGACAGTCACAACAGAGCCAACCTACATAAACCCAAAATCCAAAGATTTGAACATATTTGGGCGCAAGACCAGGAGAGTTATCAAATAGTTAAAGAAGCCTGGGAGCACAGCAATGACAATAGTCTTATGAAGCTTGATTTCACCTTATCTCAAATAGCTAAATGGGGTAAAGCTAAATATGGGCACATTCCCAACAAGATTAAAGAGCATCAAGACCTCCTTTGCAAACTTAAGAATGACATACCTACCAGCAACAATATTCTTAAAATTAAGGAAACTGAAAAGATGTTGGATGACCTTAAGCATGAAGAGGTGTGGTGGGCTCAAAGGGCCAAAGTACACTGGTTACGACAAGGAGATACTAATACAAAATATTTTCATCTCAAAGCAAATCAAAGACGAAGGAAGAATACTATTCATCCGATTCAGGACCCATCTGGCTCTATATGGAAGGATAGTGACCATATCCAGACTACTTTTCTTTCCTATTTTAATAATATTTTCACTAGTAAAAATCCTAATATTAGGATTGATATGCTAGATGTGGTAAAAAAACAGAATATCACCTCCTAATTTTAATATTTTAAACAGTTTTTTCTTCCCAAGAGGTGATAGAGGCCATCAAGTCCCTTAAAGGCAACTCTGCCCCTGGGCCAGACGACCTCTCTACATTGTTTTATCATAAGTCTTGGAGCATTATTGGTCCTGATATACTGATTTTCACTCTTGATATTCTTAATAATGGTGGATCTATTGCTGATATCAATCACATTTTCATCAACTTGATTCCTAAATTAGATTCCCCTAATTTCCCCTCTGACTTTAGGCCTATAAGTCTCTGCAATGTTATTCTTAAAATCATTACCAAGACTTTGGCTAATAGAATTAAGAAAATCCTTCCTAATGTTATCCATGATTACCAAAGTGCATTTCTTCCTGGAAGACTTATCACTGACAACTCATTAATTGTCTTTGAAACTTTACATTACATTAGAAAACCTAGGAAGAAAGATAACGGGTATGTGGGTATTAAGCTTGACATTGCCAAAGCTTATGATAGCCTTGAATGGGACTTTATTGAAGCTACTCTTAAAACTATGGGTTTCCCCAATAATATTATTCTTACTACTATGCAGTGTATTAGAACTGTTAAGTTCTGCATCCTTATTAATGGTCAGCCCACTGATTTTTTCCTCCCCAAAAGAGGCCTCAAACAAGGGGATCTCATGTCCCCTTATATTTAGATTTTATGTGCTGAGGCTTTTTCTGGGATGATTAGTAAAGCTCAGAGTGTTGGGCTCTTAAGGGTCCCTCTATTGCTACGAATGCCCCTGAAATATCTCATTTATTATATGTTGATGATAACATACTATTTTGTAGGGCAAACTTATCAGAAGTTAAAACTATCATGGAAATTCTTCAACTTTATCAAGAGGGTTCTGGTCAAAAGGTTAATTTGGACAAATCTGAAATGCTATTCAACCCAAATATCTCTTAGGAGTTCAGGAGAAAGTTTCAAGAAAATCTCCCAGTCAAGATTAGTGATAATTTTCACAAGTACTTAGGAATGCCAACTCATTTTGGCAGATCCAAAGAACAAGACTTTCATTTTATTATGGATAGAATTTGGAAGAAATTGAAGGGTTGGAAGGAAAAGAACTTGTCTTTTGAAGGAAGGGGAGTTTTAATTAGGGCAGTGGCTCGGGCTATCCCTACTTATTATATGAGCTGTTTCCTTCTTCCCGAAGGTTTATGCTCAAAAATTGAGAAGGTTGTTTGCTCTTTTTGGTGGGGATCTAATGGTGACAAGAAGAAGATACACTGGACTAAAAGAGCCAACCTTTTTAAATCTAAGTATGCAGGAGGAATGAGGTTTAAAACCCATAGAGAATTTAACCTAGCTATGTTGGCAAAGCAGGTTTGGAGACTGATAAGTGCCAAGAAGTAGTAATTCTGATGAAGATTTATGGCACTTTTTGTAACTTGTTTTGCAAGTTATCAAGGAAAAAGCCGAGAGTTAATTAAATTTTATCCATTCACACTTTATCTATCTTACTTGACCTAATTGTGCAGGAAAATGACTCAAGACACTGGGCAAAGATGGAAAACAAGCAACCAAGTGCAACAAGGCAAAAATAGGCAGAACCACATGTTTACTCGCCTCCCAAGCAGCCC
>Ga0315914_1001777_pt1 | contig 32835 bp, 18 predicted proteins | sample MpolenodulesMG_FD_203920 | JGI IMG/M metagenome (GOLD analysis project Ga0315914, IMG submission 203920) | Medicago polymorpha root nodule microbial communities from Los Angeles, California, United States - elongated nodules | ecosystem: Host-associated > Plants > Roots > Nodule | place: USA...
ATATAGAGAGAGAGAGAGAGAGAGAGAGAGAAAGACACAATGCAATTATATTGGTTCCTCCTATAATCCAAGAGTAGTCAAGTCCCCTCGCACTTCCAATGGGTTTTCACTATAATCACAACTAATTACAAATGCTCAAGGACACAACCAAAAGACTTCAAATGCTCAAGTACGCAAGCAAGAGACTTCCAAATACTCAATCAAAATTGAAAGAGACTTCTAAGAGTTTATAAATAAATAATTTGTTTTTACACTTGATATACAATCAGAGGTGTAAACAGTTAAAAACATAACAAACTCTATGAACTTAGAATTTTTAAGATATGAACTTAGTAAGAAATTCTTAAGTGTTCTATGTGCTTTTGAATTTGACAGAGTAAAGGCACACTTAAAGTAGAGTCTTGTTATTATTCTTCAAGTCTTCAACTCCTTATATAGGAAAGGATTATAGAGATGTTGGAGAAGTGCTAGCACATTTAGAGTCGTTGACAAGCTTGATATCAAGGGCTAGCTTACTTTCAAAGTTTAAGAGCACGATAACTATTAGGGCTTCCTAGATACTCATAAATATTCACCATTACAATTCTTTATAGCATAACCGGTGAGATTTGGAGCCAAATATATATTCCATTTTCTAATATAATTCTTTATGAATGTGTGTTACATGTGGATTGCTATTTTTGCTCGAAATTTCGGTCGTTCTCTACAGACTATCAGTTATATTATCATACACATGAGACACTTATTTTGGTACTTTGAGCATTTTTCAAGCCACCCAGAATTATTCTTACTTAATGTTTTTCTTAATATCGTGTGTATACTATTAACACTAGCTTCTATCGATTACTTGAATTGAATTTAGGTTTCAATTGACTACTAACCCTAGCTATTGAACCGGACCTAGTAATTGTGATTAACTCAACATATGAAACTAGAGATAGGAAGTTGAGAGTTAAGACTTAAGGTTAATGAACTAGAACATCGCTTCCAAATTTATTCAATCGGTTTAAGAGATTAAAAGGTTATAACCAAGGAAAGGGCTTTGAGTCAAGAGATTGATCAAAGCTAATAAGTTAATCCGTCAGAAATGCTGAAATTACATTGAGAACATAGAGAATCTAGCTACTACAATGACCAATAGAGGCTTCAAAAGCTTAATCATTTGTTTTCCATATAATTGCCAACCAGTTTAATTTTAATTGCAATTTACTATTTTTAGCACTTAATCCAACTGCCTAGGGCAACCATAACTTTAACACATCCTTCATTTTAACGTCTTTGCCAAGTAGAAATTGAAACAGTCCTTGTGGATACGAACTTATAAATTTTATTACTTCGATTCATTTTTAGTACACTTGATAAAACCATATCACCCACCTTAACCTAAGCCATGTTATAACATTGAAAATACATTTATATTTGTGTGTGATAATATGTATCTAGAATGTCTGTTTATAATTGTGTCAATCTCATAGCAAGGTACAATCACATGACGAATGGAGTGCGTCAAATGCCTTGACCAGTCCCGTTGGCTTTAGGAGGTACATACGTGTATCTTGGAATTATAAGTTGTTGAAAATATGAGTATCTTCTCTAAGCCCGTGTCGCTTGCATTGAAGTGGTAAGCTAGTCAGGCATGGGAGTGGGAAGAATAACAATTTGAGCACCATCTCTAGAAAGTTATGTTCCAAATTCTTAAATTCATATAAATTCTAACTTCTTGCAATTTTGTTGCTTAAGTACAAGTGATGACATGTCATCTTACGTTATTCTTAGAATGTTTTTCAGTCATTTTCATTTAGTTTTAATCCAAAATAAAGGAGTATTAAAACAATTGCATATGATTTTCAAGACATTTGTAATGTTTTCTATTTCAGTCATGTAATTCTAGTTTTTCCCGAAACATATCAGTTCTAGGGTATTTTGATGTAATTCAAGAAGAAATCATACAAATAGACAAAGAAAACATCTTGAAGACTTGTGAAGATCGCGGGAAGACCATGAATGAAGATTTAAGAGGCCTCGAGAGACATTACAAAGGGAGGAATTATGTTCCCAAGTCCCAAGACATATTATATCGAAGGAAACACCCAAATAGACGAAGAAACATGCGTTTACGCACAGAAAAGCACACTCATATGCGCCCCCGCATGCTGCCACGCGCCCTGGGCATTGCTCATGCGCCTGGGTCATGGTTTTTTATCCTATGCGCCCTAGTCATGTGCCCGAGGCATGCTGGGCACGGGTCATAACTGTTTTTCCACTTTTTTAATGGACAAAGCTAGTTTTTCAACCTAAACCCAGTTGGAAACTTGCCAATAAATACCAAACCTCTCATTCATTATTTCTCATTTAGAACGAAGTCGATCAAGAGAAAATCAAGCGCTATGATCTTCAAGGAAGAAGTCTTTCCTCACTATAAGCCTCTAGGGTATGTTTTTTTTCTTTTGTAATTTGTCTTTAATTACCATGAGTAAATAAAACCTATTAGGGTAGGGTTTTAAGATGAATCTATATTTTGTTTGTTGGGTTATTTTAATTTAATTTCTTTATTCATTTATTTTGTGAATCCTATTTAATTTTACTATAGTGTAAGACTTTGTTTCTTCTGAAGTGAACCAAACCTGAGATAACAGTACTTAGGTAGGTAACATACATAATATTGGTGCAAACCTACCCGAATCAGGAAGTAACTAATAACGGACAAAGCAATTAGGGAAACATAGTAACTCCAAGATTTAAATCATCCTAGTAACTTTATTCTTCTTACATCCTTGGTAAGGTAGACGAGATAGGATTTCCCGTTTATAGAACTACTGATAGGGAGAATATGTTGACGTCCTTCTAAGATTTATGTGACGTGAATTCCTTTAAGACATAGTAGATTTAGGAACCCTGAGTCCTTCTTTGATTCAAATACCTTTAAGAGAGTAAGAACTCATGTGTACCTTTTCACACGAAAGTGTATCTCACTATAGGATTGACGACCCAAACTCTAACCCGTGTAGAAACTCCGGTGTAAGGTTGCAACTTGACAGCTGGAAGGGAATAAACCCAGACCTCTAAGAGAGTAATTCCGCACACATACAAAACCGTGTGATTAGTAGGTGCAACTCGACAGCTGGTATGATAGTTAAACCCCCACGAACTCAAAATTTAGATAGAAACGTAAAATCAATCTGAATAATGCTTAACCATTAATTAAATTCAACAAATGAATAGAGGGGATTCAAAGAATCCTAACCGTTGCTAACATTCTGCAATAAAAAACAGGTTAATTCCTAAACTCTCCCTCTGCTGCAAACAGACTAAATTGAAAAACCTCCCTTTATCTTTTATTTTATTATTTTAAATTTATTGTTTATTGCTCCCAAATAAGTAACGCGGATTCCCTAGTTGGAACGACAATCCATGTGGATACGATACTCTACTTACACTTTATTACTTGGTAAATGATTTGATACACTTTCCTAAACTCGACCATCAACAAGCAACGATTTAAGTTTTTGGTTGTGATGATGGAACATCATCTGTAATTTTAGGCTATGATTTTACTTATTTTCTTTCATTTGAAGGAAAATTAGAAGTCATTTAGATGAGTTGTAAATGGTTTGAAGAACTTTTTGTATTGTTTTGATTCGAGTCATTGTAATTCTTTTTTATCCTAAATCATGAAACATCATAGGTGTTTTGAGTCTTTTTAGTGAGAAATCATGTAAATTGGCAAAACAAGACATCACATGAAGGATTGATGTTATGAAGATTGAAGATCAATGGTTCTTAGAAGGTATTTTAAGACATTACAAAATGATTATAATTCATTTCAAGTTCCAAAGTATTGCAAGACGGAAGAACGCACGAAAGTGGGACGAAAATTGCAAAATTTGCACATGAGGGGCTGCCAAAAGTACCTTTGCGCATGAGGCAGCGTTTTCTACTACCTCCGGCGCCCCTGTTCATGCACCATATGCATGGTACACATCCAGTGAGTTCTTGTTGCGTATTTTTCAAGCTGATTTGGTTGAAAAGCCATATTTTATCTCTTAACCCTTAAGTGGTGACACACTATAATAGAGACTCTTGCACACACTTTTATTCATTTAGAAATCTAGCGGTACAAGGAAAAGGGTCAAACATCAGAACTTCAAGGCATAGGATCTTGATATCTTCATCCTCCTCATGTTCTCTCTGAAATAGGTTTTTCTATTGTTTTGTAATGATGTATGTTGACATGTGCAACTAAACCTCTTTGATTAGGTTTCCAAGATTAACCCCTTCTTATTTGTTGGATTCTATTAATAAGGTTTCTTATTCAGTTTATGATCTAAAGTCCAATTTAGTTTCTATATGTTTGTTTCTATACCATATCTCTAGATGGAGCTAAGTAGGATTGACGACCCGAATTCCATCTGAACAAGACAATAGCAAACTTGTTAGTTTCTAAATTAAATTCATTTAATCGATTCTAAATATGAATTTTGGACTATAAATCATTTTGTACCAGGTTGAATTGCGGAGATATTAAAATAAACTTCCTCTTGCATATATGCGAGAATAAGTCCCTTAAATAGTGATTGAGGAGCAACATGACATTATGGAGTCAATTAAACGTAGGAGGATAAGTTCCCACTATAGGAACCATACTAACGTTATATGCATCATATGTCTGTGAAATTATGCGCATTTACCTCCCTTGAGTGATAAAGAGCAATCTGATATCTAAAGGAATGACAATATTCGTCCCACGAGGTTAACCATCATTGTATAGTCCTTAAAACATAATTAGTAATATCTTTAAATTAATCCAACAAAGAAAGTAAAGGGGATTCAATGAATCGAAATTGCTGCTAAAACTTGGAATCACACAATCTATATAGTTTTCAAGCAATCAAATAACTTTTGGAAACTACACCCCAATTTACTTTTTTTTCTTAATGAGTTTATTAAGTTGCTGAGTCAAAAACAACACTCCATGTGAAGAAGAAAATTACTACTTTGTTGCTTGAATGGTTTGGTGACTTGAAAAATTTAATGTAAGTCATTTCATTTTCCACCTATACAGAAGATCATCTTTGGCTTAGACAAAAATAAAATGAGTTTCAACGGTATATATGATACAAAAGCAATTAAATCAACAATTTAAATGTCAACATCAATATTAGTGTACTTGATTATTTAATATATCATTGGCCACTCGTCATAATTCAAGAAATATTAAAGAATTTCGTTGTGAAGTGCTAATAGATACCCCAATTAACCTACAACAATAAAACTCTATGAACTTATTATAGCTAGATTTCATTTTTAAATGAGGGAAAAAAAAAACTAGGCCTTTAAAGACACACATTTTAAAACTCCAAATAAATAATATAGATAATTATTGTGTTTTTAATATTAATATAAATATTTTTTTAAGAAGTTTCCATGGCCACATTCGTTGTGAAGTGCTAATAGATACCTAAGTTAACTTAAAATATTGAAAACGTATTAACATTTTACAGCTAGATTTCATTTTTAATTTTAGAAAAAGAAACCTATGCCTTCGAATATATAAATTTTAAAATTTCAAATAAAATATACAAATAATTATTGTGTTTCAATATTAATATGTACATTTTCTTTAGAAGTTTATATGGTCACATTTGTTTAATTTAACTAATTTATATTGACTCTTCGCTTCATAAATAAGTCATCTTTTCACCCTATATATAGAGACTACATATTATTTATCAAAAATTGCATTTTCATTCTCAAAGAAACAAAATGGTTTATTCAAATTCATATATGTTCCTTGGTCTTGGTGTTTTTGTTCTTCTCTCTTCTCATGTTTTAGCTTATAATATGCGCGCTGATCCCTCTATCCATGGTGAGTCATATTCTAACCCTTTAGATTTTTTTTCATAAGTGATGAAAATCAATTAATCTATGTTCTACTTTCATTTGTTTATAGAAAGTGTGATGTACATAGTTTTATTAAGGACAAAAAATAATTCATTTGCACATTTTTAAAGAAAATAAAACAACAAGACTTAAAATTATACACTATCCTAACTACATAAGTAACTATACTATATTATTTTACACCAAACATAAATTGTTGGTGAGCCATGGAATCACCATTAATAATCACCAAGAAACCTTAACACCACATCTCTATCCAAGATTTTCAACCATCGGAAATATGAGTTTTTTTATATAAGTCCTTTGTTTAGTTCAATCATTGTCAAAGTGAGATTAATGATTCACATTTGAATTTCAACAATTTTTATCATAAGTATGGGTTACAAATATCACTATACTTTGACATATATTGTAATAGTTCCTTCCCAATTTCCACCAAGTCAAGCCATTGGTTGCAAAAAATTTAGATGTAGTTAAGTGTTGATACTTATAATTTTGTGAATAAAATAAGTAAGTTCATCAGAAAAAATTAACAATTGTTAAATGTATGTCTACAATTTTCTAATTAATTGTTAATTTTGTAATAAATATAATTTTACTATAGATATGTTATCATTTTAATTTTGATAAACTTTTGAATGTAAATATTTTTACAATTTCAACTACAAAGTATCTTATGTAAATTTTTTAAGGAAGTCGGGATTAGTCCAAATTTAAAATTATATAATAATTTATGAATAGGTGTAGCAATATTTAAACTCATTATATTGTGAATGTGTATAAATAATTCACGCACACATATATGTATATATATTATTGAATTTTTTAAATGTTTAATTTTATTGTAGATTCAACACTAGATGACCAAAAGAGCAATGATTTTGTGAAGAATGCATCAATCGGTAAGAATAATAATACAATAATTTCCCATGTTCTAAATAGTAGTTACACATCATGGACTTGGTAACATTATTTTGCAGTTAACTCTTCTTAAATCAATGGTTGTTTTTTACGATCTTAATTAACTAGTCCATAAATTTTAAAAATCAAATCATAAATATTTCAACTAACTATAATTAGTCATTTAAATTAAAAAATAATAATTAATAATTAAAGATTGTATAATATTAATCATTAACTTTTTTAATCAATCAATATTATATTTTTCACTTTATTTCATGTTCATAATAATTATCCAGTTTAGATAAGTTAGATATTTTTGCATATTCAATTTTTACCTTAATATAGTACAAATTGAGCAATGAAAGTTAAATATTAGTAAATCATAATTTTTTCCTTACCAAAAAAATCATTGTTATTACTGATACTTCGGGAGAGGCGAAATTCTTCATAATTTTATTAAATTGGGGCCAAACACTCTTATGTATCATAAAGAGTTTATTCATATCTTGCTTTTCTTTTTATATCGTTGATGGATTTTTTTTTATACATACTATAATACAGCTGAATGTCCACCTGAGCCTCATATTTATCCCGAGTTAAGTGGTGAGTCATTTTAACCTATTGTTTTTTTCTAAGTAATGAAAATTCAATAATTTTACTATTATTTAGAATAATTTGTAGAAAGTTTTAAATTTTTATTTTAAAGCATTGATATAATATGCCAAAGGTTTGGAGATAGAACTCAAGTTATAAAACATATGTGACATTTGTCCAATTTTCGTAACAAATATAACTTTAATTAATTTTGAAAACAAAAAACAATGCTTTGACATAATATACGTCGTCGTATATTTCTATGAAATAAGTATGGTAATAACTAAATTTATCTTTTTTGAATAACAAATGAAATATAATAATAAACTCATTACTGGGGTACTCATACTTGTATAGACAAACCTAATATAGTAAGATCCTAATTAGATATAGAACTTAATTTAAAGCTTATTATATATAATAAGTACTTATCATATAGTTTCTTGTGAATAAGATATTTCTATTAAATTAAATTAAATTAAAATAAAATGTTTTCATATAAACTATATGTTGTGCTTATAAACTATCTTATAAAGAACAAGATTATGGAAAAAGGGTTAAAAAAAAACTTATGAATATTTCATAGGTTCTCCTAAATAGTCTCAAAAGACTTAAGTGTTAATAGATAATCTTTGATAAATCAAACATGCTTTAAATAGTAAACATGCTTTAAATAGTAAACAACTAAATTATATTAAACAGGTTGTATACGATTTTTATAAAGAAGCCAAAATGATGTCATTGTGCAAGTGTACAATAAAACTAAAAGAACAAAAATTTATATATTCAAGTACACTATTATAAAGGTATTAAGTAACTAAAATATTTTGCACCAAATATGGAATCATCATGGTGCACAATACATATTTACAAAAATAAATATACTTCATATTTAATTCTATTTGTGAAAAGATGATTATACAATTATAAACTAAAATATATCCCAATTGTAACTATTAATTATCTTAATTTTGTGAAGAAAATAAACAAGTTTAATTCATCATAAAAATTTAATAATTGCTAAATAGTTGTGCAAGAAAATAAACAAGTTTAATTCATCATAAAAATTTAATAATTGCTTAATAGTTGTGCATCATTTACTCATTAATTGTTAATTTCATAGTAAATATACTCTTAGTGATAGATATATTATAATTTAAACTTCGATAAACTTTCAAATGTAAATGTTTTTACAATTTCAATTACAAAGTATCTTACGTACAATCTTTAAGGAAGTTGTGATTAGTCAAACTTGAAAATTATAGTAATTTATCTAATATTGAATGTTATTGCAGATTCAACACTAAATGGCCAAAAAAGCACTGAATTTGTGAAAGTTGCATCAACCGGTAAGGATGATAATATGATAATTTCATATGGTTTAAATAATAGTTACAAATCTTGGTATTCATAACATTATTTTGCAACTAACTCTTCTTAAATTAAATAAATAGTTGTTTTGCTGCAACTTGATTGATTAGTTCGTAAAGCTAAAAATTAAATCATAGATATTTCAACTGACTATAATTACTACTTCAAGTCAAAAAATAATAATTAGTAATTCAAGTTTGTATAATATTTGTCGTTAATTTTTTTTATCAAGGATTATTTTATTTTTTACTTTATTTTATATTCAAACTAATTATCTAGTTTAGATAAGTTTGATATTCTTCTTCAAAAAAAGATAATTTTGATATTCCTGCTTATTTATTTTTTATCTTAATCTTAATATAAATTAATTTATGGAAGTTAAAATGCCAGTAAATCATAGTTATTAGGGCTACTTTGTGACAGTTGAGTAGAGATGGCAATTGGCCCTAGGTCCGATGGGCACCCGCAAAAAATACCCACAATGGGTAGGGTAAAACCCCACTTTTATGGGTATGGGTTAGGCTCCGGGTAATTGCCCGCAAATTTAGATGGGTATGGGTGCGGGTAAGGCACTATACTACCCAGCCCCGCAACCCGCATATACATATTTATCTATATTTAGTTCTTTAAGCATAGAGATCCTAAAAACTAATACGGTAATCGTTTCATCCTTACCTTCATAAGCTCACGAATTACAAATTTATGATCTAAATCAATTTGATGTTTATTTTATCATGCACTTTTTTATATGAATTTTGAATGTTTTTATTTTAATTTTAGAGGAATATTTTGGATGTTTTTTTATTTGGCTAAATACTATGATTTCTACTATCTTATCTTATGAGTTGCTTTAAAAAAAATTGGATCATAGTTTTATTTCAATTGTGATGTTTTTTATTGCATTTTTATAATTAAAGTGTGGGTAATGGGTATGGGTATGGGTATGGGCACTTCGGTGCCCATAGGGTATGGGGAAGGACATTAACGTTATTATCCACAAGGGTACGGACACGGGTATGGGCATTTTTTACAAACGCGGGTATGAGGAGGGGTACTATAATACCCTACCCATTGTCATCCCTACAGTTGAGTTCTTCGATTTTTTTTTAAAATTAGGGTTAAAGATTCTTACTAAGGATAAATATTAGCATAAAGGTTTTATAAAATTCATATGTTGATACAACTGTTAATAAATGTCCTCCTGGCCCCCCTACTTACCCTCAATTTAGTGGTGAGTCATTTTGATTTATTGTGGTTTTCTAAGTAATAAACATCCAAGGATTTTAGTGTTATTTAGAATTATTTGTAGAAATTTTTAAGCTTTTATTTTAAAGCACTGTTATAATATGCCAATGGTTTGGCCGAAAAACACAACAAATCAAACACATGTGGCATGTGCTCAATTTTTGTAACAAATATTACTTTAGTTAATTTAGGAAACATAAAGCACTTCTTTGACAAAATACATGTTGCAGCATGTTTTCACGAAATAAGTATAGTTATAACAAGACTTATCTTTTTTGAATAACAAATAAAATATAACAAAAAACACAATATAGACAATCCTAATATACAAAGAACCTATTTGAATATAGCACTTAATTTGAAACTTATATCATAACCTCTTATCATATAATCTCTTATGAATAAGTTATTTTTATTACTCAAAATAAAACAAGGTCAATTTTTTTATCTTATAGTTGTGTTTAAGATCTATCTTAAATAACTTGTGGAAAGAATATAGTAGTATGGATGGGTATAAAAATATTTAAATTCAGTATTTCGAAAATGTATATAATTAAATTACACACATATGTATATATACACAAATATATTTATATCTTATTGAACTTTTTTTAATTATTTAATGTTTTTTTAGATTCAACACTAGATGACCAAAAGAGCATAGATTATGTGAAGGATGCATCAACTGGTAAGAATGATAATACAATAATTTTTCGTGATTTAAATAGTAGTTACACATAATGGTCTTGATAATATTGTTTTATAATTAGCTTTTCTTAATTTAGTATTTGTTTTATTATTAGCTAGATTGAGTACTTTATAAAGTTAACAATTAAATCATTGATATTTCAACTAACTATAATTAGTATTTTAAGTCAAAAAACAATAACTAGTAATTCATGTGTGTATAACACTAATCATTAACTTTTTCATGAATGATTATTATTTATTTTTTTATTACATATTCAAACTAGTAGTTCCTTATAGATAAGTTGGATATCGGTGGATATTTAACTTTTATCTTACTTATCATAATCTGACCTATAAAAAGTTAAAATGATAGTATATCATTTCTTTTAAAGAATAGTATATCATAGTTATTATTGCTACATTGTGAGAAACAGAGTGCCACGTAATTTTATTAAAGTTTTGGTTAAGGATTCTTACATAGGATAATAATTAGCATTATATTATAGTATAATGTGTAAGACATGGTATTTATTCACAATATTTCTAATATCTAAAATGTTTTATTCATATCTAACTTATGTTATTTTGTATATACAATATTACAGATGATCACAATTGTCCTCCTGGACCTCATACTTATCTCGAGTTAAGTGGTGAGTCATTTTGCCCTATAGTTGTTTCCTTAATGTTAATCCAATAGTTGTTGTGTTAATTAGAAATGTTTGTAGAAAGTCGAGTTTTTCTTTTAGATAATTGTCATACTACATCAATACTATTTAGCAGTGCTTTAAAATAATACGCTATGTCATATGTTTTCATGAAATAAGTATGATTATAAACATGCCCCACTTTACAAACAAAATGAATTTTTCACATGTGATGATTTTTTTATTGAGAGGGTTGTAAGTGGTTTTATGAAGATTCAGAATGATGCCATTTGCAGTGATACAAACAAACTAAAACATGGTCCAAAATCAACACCACCAGATTAACCTAAGTGGGTTTCATAAACTCTTATCGATAATACCTTTAAATAAGTTATTTCTATTATACAATTTAACATAAAGTTAATTATTTTTTAGCTGTGAAAATAAGATAAAAAAATCTTATAAACATTTAATAATGTATCTCAAATTGTTTTACAAATTTTTATTTATAAGTAGATAATCTTAAATAAACAAATTAATCCAAACAAGCTGCAAATCATACAATAAATAAATTCACGACTTGTAATGAATTATGATTAAAATAAAATGAGTTACTTTTTAATATATATATATATATATATATATATATATATATATATATATATATATATATATATGTGGGGTTTCCTAACTCTTAGACGAAAAAAAAACATGAAGGTCCAAGTTAGCAAATGCCCACCTATTTATTTGGACAAAAATATCCTTCATTTTTATTATTTAAAACTAATAGCTTGTGGGTTACTTGACTAATTTTCATTAAAATATATATTTATTTTTTTGAAGAATCAAAATATATTTGTTAACTTGCACCAATTTGTTAACTTATACCCACTTTTATTTTATTACAAATAGCTTAACGTTACTTTAGTAATTTTCACTAAAACATATTTGTTAACCTACAATAATTTGCTAACTTAGATCCCACTTTTATTTTATAACAAATGGCTTGAGGGATATTTACTAAACTATCCCTTACTTTAAATTGGTTTACACTAGTGGATTTTGGTTTTTTTTTTCCAAATCAAAATATGCACTTTTGCTAACTTGGACCTTCGTGTTTTTTGTTGGTCTAAGTTAGCATACTCATATATATACATATAGGGTTTTGCTAGAAGCCACCCATGAAGGTGTCTTTTAACAACTCACACCTCAAGGTGTGATTTTCATTTTTTAGTTATAACTTTGCTAAAAGACACATTCATAAAAATTAGTTGGTATCTTTTAGCAAATGCTCATAGAATTACTTGCTAAAAGACACCTTCATAAAAGGTGTCTTCTAGCAAAACCCATGTATATGTGTGTGTGTGATAAAAAAATTTTTTTTGAATGAGTGTGCGATAATATATCTTGTTTTTTTTAGAGGTAGTTTTTTAATAAGTTTAACTTGGTACACTTATTATGTAAATATTTTTACAATTTCAATGACGAGGTGTCTTACGTTTTTAAGGATTTGTTGATCGGTAGTCAACTAGCCAAACTTTATAATTATCTATAAATTTATGATTAGGTAGCAATATATAAAATAATTATGTGAATGGTGTATTTATACTTAGATTGTATATAGTTTTTACTTTTTTCAATTGATATTGCAGCTTGGTTACAAGAAGAACAAAATAGCATAGATAAAGTGAAGAAGGTTGCCATAACTGGTAAGGAGGATAATATAGTTATTTCTGTAGGTATAAATAGTAGCAGCACATCATGACCTTCATAACGTTAGTTGCTCTGTATTTCACTTTGAGTAGTTTTTTATTTTACAATCTTAATTAAGTAGCTAGTAAAGTTAAACAAAATTGAGAATTAGTAATGCTAATTTTTTTTGGGGTATTGTTAAGAATTAAATAATTGGTATTTGAACCGAATATAATTAGTAATTTAAGTTCATATAAGATTATCCATTGATTTGTTCATTAATCATATTTATATAATTGTTTTTTGAAATAGCACATATATTAATAACCAAAAGGCCCCCCACACAAGACGTACATATATTAACCCTAATCATATTTATATTTTTAACTTGACATTTTATATTTCCCTCAACAAGAAATAAACTTGACATTTTATATTAAAAAGAATGATCCCTGCATATTTATTGGTTATCTTAAAATCTTACAAATTGAAATATGCAAGTTGAAATGCTAGGAAATCATAGTTGTTGAAAAGTTATGGTTGAGGATTGAGACTTGGGATAAAAGTGCATATTATTTTATTAGTTATGATTTATCAAACTTCATAACTATAAAAATTTACAATTAGTTGACAATATTAAAATCTTTATATTGATAGTGAATTGTGTGTACACACACAACTTAAAATAGAACCATACATTATTCACTTTTTTTTTATCTAATTGGTTTTAATGCAGATGAGGCACTAGATAACCAAAAGGGCTTAGAATACAAGGATACTCGACATAACGGTAAGGATGATAATATTATGGTGATACGTCATGGATTCAAAACACTTTGTTATGAAACTACATATAATATTAATTAATTGTTTATTTCTTTTTTCAATTATATTTATATCAGTCACTTTGCTTTTTAAAATGTGTTAATAAGTTCTGAGTAGAAACAAGGCTTGAGTTATAAGAATCTAAAACCTTCTTTCAAAAAAAAAAATCTAGACCCTTGTTTCTTATTGATCACAAAAAGACCCTTTCTTTTTATTTTTATTTTTTTTTTACAAAAGACCCTTGTTTCTTCTCTCGGTCACAATATCATTTTTATTATAATCACCTCTGGCCCAAGCATAAAGCAAGTAAAACCCTTGCCTCAGAACTCTCAAAATACATAAACATTTTGTTAGGAAAGAGGCCTGATAATGATAAACATTTTTTTTTTTTTTGAGAGGCTGATAATGATAAACATAGTTATACTATAAGTTAAAACTTTAAGAAAATACCACCAGTATGACACGTTGGTTAACTGCTAAATTGTGTGTCTTGTTGGCTTTTATTGGTATTTTATTTCTGAAAACACATTAAGATTAATTATACTCTGTTCCTATTAATAAGCAAAATTATACTCAATACATATAAAGTCTCGCTATAAGGGTTTTTGGTTGTTTTTTTTTATCTTTTTGAGCTTAGTTCAGTTGGACAATACATAATATATACAAGGTTTGGGGTTCAGACTCCAGACAAAAAAAGAAAAAAAGGTTTTTGTTTTTTTACCGCTTCTTTTTAAAAAATAGCTTTTAGCTTTTATGACTCTTAAGTTGCTTGCTAAAAAAAAAACTCTTAAGTTGTTTGATTGTGCTAATGTATCACCTTCTCTAACACGTCAAAGATTCAATAAATTTTATTCACCATTATTAGAATCTCTATTGTTCATAATGTGATAGGTAATATTTGATTATATAATAGGTCAAATAAAATAAATAAATTTTATTTTGTTTTTAATCTAAAATGATATTGACAACTTCATATTTGGCTTACTAGATGGATCCATTGAAATTTCAAATGGAACTAAAAAGAAGAGTTTTATGCCATCATGTTATTACTTATTAGCATGATAGTAATACTTTATTTTCTTTTATTTTTAATGAGAAATGATATTGACCACTTTGTGTTTGGTTTGTTAGATGGACCCATTGAAATTTCAACTAGATCTGAAAAGGACAATTTTATCCCATCAGGTTATTGCTTATTAGCTTAATGGCACAAATTTAGTTTATTTTATGTGTAACGTGAAATGATATTGACCACTTCATGTTTGACTTACTAGATGGACCCATTGAAATTTCAACTGGAACTGAAAATGAGAATTTTATCCTATCAGGTTATTACTTATTAGCTTGATGATACAAATTTATTTTAATTTATCTTTAATGTGAAATGATATTGACAACTTCATGTTTGACTTGCTAGATGGACCCATTGAAATTTCAACTAGAACTGAAAACGAGAATTTTATCCCATCAGGTTATTACTTATTAGCTTGATTGTACAAATTTATTTTATTTTATCTTTAATGTGAAATGATATTGACGACTTCTTGTTTGGCTTGCTAGATGGATCCATTGAAACTTCATCTGGAACTGAAAAGGAGAATTTTATCCCATCAGGTTATTGCTTATTAGCTTCTTGGTACAAATTTGTTTTATTTTTTCCTTAATGCAAAATGATATTGACCACTTTGTGTTTGACTTGCTAGATGGACCCATTGAAATTTCATCTGGAGCTGAAAAGGAGAACTTTATCCCATCAGGTTATTACTTATTAGTCCATTACATACACAAAATACTTTTTTTTTTAAATTGATCTATTTTTATTTTGGCAGAAAATTCTTTGTTTTGACACTATTTTATTATTATGTATCCTTAACCTCTAGGAGTTTGCTTGTAATATAAGTTATATATGTACACTCTTGACCTTTAAATTTTCCTGAAATCTTAATATTTCTACAAAAATAGTCCTTTTCATATCTCCAACTTTCTTTTATGCTTTTACATCTCCTATAAACTTCTCTTTTATTACTGTAGTGTCACAAGTTGATTGGAGGACTTTCCATGCAAAATACCCTTGGATAAAAAAGGATGGTCCTAATACCGTTACCGGAAGCCGAAAATTGCTCAATGATATTGGTGAGGTTTTAAATTAAGTTGACGGGCTAGTTTTGACTCATTATATGCTTTTACTATTTTATACTTTTTTATAATAACATATTACATTTTCCATCAATTATTGCAGCAAGTGAATAGCGTAGATAAGTTGTGTTAGCATGATGCTTCCAAAGACTTATTGGAGGATTTTCCATGCAAATCTGATGAAGAATAATTGTGGAACCTGAAAATCACTAAATTAAGGACTTTAGTGATGAGAAAATAAAGTTGTACTAGGTTGAGTAGACCTTCTGCAAATTAAACACGAGTTGTTACTTATGTTGAATTTATATTATAAATTATGTTATGTATGAAGTCATTGTTGTCGAGTTTGTTATGTGTTTTTGTTGAAATTGAATTTCGGAAATATATGTTTATATAAATTGGTAAAGTGGTTGTCACGTGACTAAATGGTCACGTGTTCAAGTACTAGAAATAGTCTTTTGTGTAAAAACAAAGTAAGACCGTGTACAAAACACTAAATGATGAAACCCCTTTCTGAACCCTAAGTACGTGAGAGCTTTAGTGCATCAGGATACCCATATATATTATATAAGAGTGCAAGGGATACTCAACCCTTACAATAAGCAAGGTCCGGACCCAGTATCATAGCTGAAAACAACTATCCACTTTCTCTAAAGGGTTGCAGATGACTCGCCAAATCATGTTCTCGAAAGTCGGACAAAGTTCAATACAATTGTCCCCTTACAAATATGTTTTAATGCATCAATACTATAGCACACTTTCTCTAAGTACTGCCAAATAGAAAACACCCACTTCTTTTAAACTACACCACCCCCTCTTCTAAGTACTTTGCTGCAAAATTCTTGTTCACATTTTTGAATATTTTCTCTGCGAACACAGCTATACCAACTTACATAACACAGTTTGTACCAAACAAAGCCATACCAACAAGCCATATAATCAATAAATCCACTTCAATAACAATAACATGCTACCTTCTTCAAAATAATAATAACACAACCTGCTACAATATCCTAATAACATAACCTGCTACAATATCCCATGTAGTTAAATATGAACACCAAATCATAGAATCCTTGTCAAATATATGTGCATCAGACCCTTGCAATTGTTACATTCATTTAGCAAAATTACAGACAAACAATACAATGGATTACAAAGTCAATCTGAAAAATAAAGACACAGCTTACAACTTCAACATGCTCGGCAGTCTTTTCCACCGAAGTGGCTGAAGCTTAAAAAATAACTTCATTCCTACGTAACCAAAATGGATCACACATTTTTCCCTATTTTTCCTCCGAAAAATAAGGGAAACTGAGCAGAATGTAACACTCATCTACCTAGAAAAACTCCCTTTAATCCCATCCACTGCATAATTTCCATCCAAACCTTATAAAATAATTGATATTTGAAAAACATATGAACTATTTTCTCTCGAAATTTGATTGGCAATAAACACAGCCGCCTTCTTGAGCAAGGTGAGTTATCCCTCTCTTTCGCAAAGCATCCATCTTTGCAATCTCTCTCTTAATAATCTCCACGTGAATATCAAAACTTTGGATGGGACTGAATTTATCCATAATAGTTGAAGAGAATTGAGAAGAATTTCATCTCTCAGCACATACATTCTGTCATCTAGCAGCATTTTGTATCTACTGTTACCCGTGTAGCTATCAACTGCGTCTTCTGACCAAATCCACTTATCAGATGAACAAGGATTTGATTGAAGCGATCGTAGCATGGAGTCCAACCCAGCCTCTAATTTGTCTTCCCACACAAAAAGTATCATCCTCCAATTCAATTTCCAAAATGGAATTCCACCACTGGCCAGTATTCAAAACTGTGCAATTTTTATTAAATGATATTTGATAGTGATCTGTCCGATAAGAACGATTGAATGGCAACAGCGGCAGAGAATGCTCCGGTGTGACGGTAACGGCTAGCGGCATGGTGATGATGATTCTTCGTGGTGGAACGAAAGGTGCCTACAGGCATGTTATCACTTTGACACTCAAGTCAGTAATGGAACTGAGAAAGAGTGTGTAAGAAGTGTTGTGAAAAGTGATGTGTACCTTGAGGGTGAAGCAAGTTCACCCTTAAATAGGTGCGCGTTGGCCATAACCGTCTCCGGGTTATGCGGGGTATGATTAGGGACGGAGTAGGACATGTGTAGGGTGATCCTTGCGTGAGGGCGCGCTTCTGTGTGGACGATGCACGCAAGCTAGCGTACTCCTTTGAGTGCGGAGCCTTGAGGCGGTGAATCTTATGCCATGTGTCAGCGTGCGGTTGTTCTTCTGACCGGTCCAGAACAGATAGAGTCTAGGGAACAAATCCGACATTGAATTCGAACCATGCCAAATATCTTTTCAGAACCGAACAGTAGCCCCGAACCCAAATTTCAACCTTACTCCATTTTGGAACAAATAATCCTAATCAGTCGTCATCAAATCTCATCCACCAAATTGAAGAATGTGGATCCAACATCAAACTCGTGTGAAAATTTGGATCCGTATAATGGATTTGCCACAAAAATTTTGGCAAGACCAGACACTTTTTGAAATAGCTAGTGGTGTTGGCACACCTTTAACCCTAGACGATCCTACACAAAACATGATCTTTAATCACTATGCAAGGATTTTGGTGGATATGGATTTGTCAAAATGAATTTTTGATGAAATTCTAGTTGAGAGGGAAGGTTATGCTTTTTATGTTCACGTAACTTGCGACGACTCCCTGACTTTGTTCTCATTACCATATCATTGGTCATTACGTTCCAACTTGAAAATGGCTCCAACCCAAGAAAGAAACATTGAAAATAGATCTTGGGAAGAAAATAACGCAGAAATATGCACCAAAGAAAGCGGTCGACGTGGACACAACCATCACGTCGAAACCAAATGAGAATCCATTCATCAATGTGGATGATTGCCAAGTCCAAAAGCAAGTAGACCACAACAATGCTAGCAATTCATTTCATATGTTGTTGGTAAATGTAATGGATGAGCTGATTTTGGGAAATATTAACGACCCTGAAATCCCTATTCTTGAGCATGTGCAATCTGATAATGTTAATGTTGAATCTCACTCTGAAAGGCCGAACCTGGCAACTTTGGAGCATGTGGAAATTATTGCTCAAATTGTGCACAACAATTTGGAAACAAATGAAAACAGAAATCACAGATAAATAGCTGGATGTGACTGCCAACGAAGAGGACCTAGGTTAATATGTGTTACCCGAGAGGTAAATCACTAGCTCCTTGAGACTAGACCTGTTGTATATGATATTTCAAATGTCCCAATTTTGACTTGTCCAATGCCGAGACGGTTAGCATGACCGTCCAACCTATCGATAAGATGGACAACTATCCCCCACCCCCACAACGGCCCTATTTTACTAAAGGATCTTGATTTAGCGCATAAATATTTCGATTATTAGGGGTATTGATATTCTGACTCGTGAATTGCTTTAAAAAGTTACCAAGAAGGTAATGGTTGTGTGGATAAGCTTGATAACAACAGAAAAATTTAAAAATATTTAGGATCTTATGGTGAAATGATTTTTCTCCTTTTATTACGTTTTTTTTAGAGACCTCATTGGTTCGCCGATTTTCATATTTCCTTAGGTTCTTTATTTATTTCTTTTCACTTTGTCCAGGGTTTTCGTTTCCCCCCCTACATAATTTTCCTCTTTTTTTATTATATATATTATTATGTAGTGAGCGTCATAGGATTGAGGTTGATCGGAGCTGTCAACCAAGTTGAGATGCATGCGCTTCCCCTTGATGCGAAAAAAATATACAGTTAAAAAGATATATAGGTAGTCAAAAATTAAATAAATAAAAATTTCCTTTTAGTAATACAAATTTAACCTAATTTTATGTTTTTGAACCCCGTTTGTATTGAGCTTATTTTGAGCTTATGAAAAAGAGCTTATGCAAATAAATAAGTTTTTATCTTAATTCATAAATTCTCACTAACGAAAATTACACCTTCATAAACTATTTTTTAATAAACCACATTAACAAGCTTAAAAATAATATATAATGCCATATTTATTTGCATAAGCTCTAAAATAAGCTAATCCAAACAGGGCCTAATTGGTCGAGTTTGGATTTCACAGTCTACTACCTAAATTTTATCCACACTTCACACAATAAGAATATCAAATTCATAGAAATCTACGGCACACATAAAATTAGGTCAAATTCATATGAATTCACATTCTAAAAAAAAATAAAAACCACAGAAACCCACACAAACAAAACTTAATTGCATTTTTTTTCTGTGTATGTTCTTAACTTAATATATATTTGTTTGTGGCAATAAAAAACTTTGATAAAATCTTGTAAAAAAAAAAACAAACTTTAAGAAAATTGTGGATTTAGGGAACAATCATACCAAAAACATCTAAAAAGCAACTAAGTTTTTCCCCACACAAAATTAGGTCAAATCCGTAGTTCCCATAGCCGTGATGTTTTTTTCTCTAAAATCGAAATCCTTAGGGAGCTCCATTCTTTTTAGTCTTGTTCCTGTTTTGATAGGCAAATTAGTTATCACAAAGCTATCGCTCTTGGTGCTTCCATGGAAAAAATATTTGTCAAAAGAACTTTCCTCTTCTGCCCATTTCCTTGAAGCAAGCATTGAACCCTCAGATAAACAATCTCGTGGCATATGTTTCGATTTGAAAACAAATTCTGATATGTTCCAAACAAAAAAGTGCAAACACCTCTATTTCCTTGACTGCATATACAAATATGTAACTATTCAAATAAACAATAATGTAGTTAGGGTTATGACTATTACTTTTCCCACCCTAAGAAATTCTCGCGCGCCCTATTTTTTTTCCAAAAATACCCCTAGTCCGGATTATATAATCCGAACAACATTCGGAAAATGAAATCCGAAAAAATTCAAGCCATTTTGAGCTTCAATCCCCAAAAGAGCTGGATGCAAGTTAGTAAAGGATCACTTCGGATTATATAATCCGAAACATTTTTACACATTACGGATTATATAATCTGAAATGAGTCAAATAACCTGGTTAAAAGTCAAGTACTAGGGTGAAAAAGTGGCTTTTCGGATTATATAATCCGTATTGTTTCAGCACACAGACAGACTTGTCTGTTTTGGCTGAAACATGCCATTTTTTTGGCTCTAATCGACATACACATACACAGATTCAATAGAACATAACACAAACTAAATAGAATTGAACTTCAAATTAAAATAAAATAAAAATGTCAATGTTACAAACAAACCACCAAATATTAAACGATTACAGAATAAAATCAAACTAAAAATATTCAAAGGTTAAATAACAACATAATATAATCATCCTATGACTACACCTAGAGCACCACCACCCCTGCCACCCTTGTCACCACCTATGCCACCATCTCTGCCGCCACCTCTGCCACCCTGAGCAATTTTCCGACGGCGGTAAACCTTTCCACCATGCACCTCTCCCAATATCTCCTTCAAATGTTGCCATGCCTCTGACCCTCGCTCAACCCCACCAGTCGACATAATAAAGTACACATGGTCTCTGATACGGCCCAACCTTCCGCCAAGTTCTAGAAACCCATGTCCTTTGTCCTCCTAAGCAGCAACCTCATCCATGACCTCCGGATTGCTGAAGAAGAAGAAGAAGAGGAGGAGGAGGAGGAGGAGGAAGAAGAAGGAGGAGGAGGAGGAGGAGGAGAAGGAGGAGGAGGAGGAGGAGGAGGAGGAGGAGGAGGAGGAGGGAGAGAGAGAGTGAGTAAAAAGTGAAACTGTAAAATGGGAGGGTGAACTTCCTTTTATACTTCGAGGCTATCCGGATTATGTAATCCGGACAAGATTTCGAATTTTTTCGGATTACGTTTTTCGAAGGGCTTTTTGTAATTTTTACAGGGTGCGTGAGAAAGACATAGGGTGTTATTACTTGTACAAGTCCAAATTGTTTTGATCAATTGAAGCCAAAATAATTGCAACACAATTTACCTAAACAAGTTACTTTTCGATGGGAGTCTTTAATTTACGAGTCTTCTATTACCTTCAAGTTCATGTCATATGCCCGGAAATTATTTCAAAAATTTAAATTGGATAAGAAATTTTTGGAGTTGGCAAAAAGAGAAAGGTGGAAAAGATGTCCAACGTGCTCTATCTATGTCGTCGAGAGAATTGTTGGATATGATAATATGATATGCAGGTTAATTATGCATTTTATCATCTCTTGTTCACATATTTTAACATTAATTAAATTTATGTCTGACTATATAATTTTTCTTTTTATGCTACAACTGTGGGGTGACATGGAAATATTGTAAGTGCATGCGTGCAAGGTTCAATGTTAGACCCCGTAGAATTAATTATGGAGAGGTAACTCTTTTTTTTGATCAAGTGAAGCAACTTTGTTTCAACTCCTCATGTCAATTAGATTTTCGCAAGTAGTTAACAGAACTCCTTGGATAGGAATTTGTTTCTGTCTTCGAAATGTTTAGATAACAAGGTGAATTCTTTGGATAGTTCATTGTGTTGATTTTCTTGAAGTGTTTAGATATGGACCGGGTTTTTGTATACACGTCGGTACATCATCAAAGATATAGAAGCTAAGTAAGGATGTGACTACCTATGTTGATTCGTGATTAACCTCATTCACTTGTCTTTTAATGAACTCAACGTGAAGGTTTGTTACATGAAGAGAGCAATAGCTCAAAGTTCGGTGATGTCCACGCATTGATTTCTTCCGCCTGTAGCAACATGCCTGCTGGCCGCGATAGCAGCTGCATTTCCAGGCTGAGATTCATACTTTTCCCACATGTTCCACATAACCGTGACAATTAATATATAGTTTTTTTTTGTTATTATTCTTTAGTGCAAAACCGTATTGGCACAAGAAGAGGGCAAACCCCATTTTTCGTGAGGATTTTATTGTGGTTTCTTTATCATAAAAGTTTCTATTTACACTATATTTTATATGAAGTTATTATTTTTATGTTTTTAAAAGCTTTTGGGAGGTTGCCACGCCACGTTCAAAATTTTAAAAGCTCGTGATGGGGAATTGGTAATCTACTAACAATATATAAAAGTTTAAGTATAGCCAAATTTCATTATCATCCTCTTTAAAACTCTTGATCTCCTTAATTTTATGAGCATAATGGTCATTTTACAAAATTTAATTTAATTATTTTTTATTTTTTTTAAATTAATTATGGATATGGTTATCACAATTGTAACAAATTTCCACGTATAACTATGAAATTAATGAATTTTTTAAAAAAAACTACGGATAAATATAGGATCTATTTATTGGTTTTTTAAAATATGACTTAAAACAAATAATATGGAATTACCCACGGATATAACAAATTTCCATGCATATTTTTTTTTTGATGCAAAATTAATATGTCTTTGGAATACTTTTGAAACATTTTTTCTCTACAAAAAAAAAAGTTGTAACTAATTTTTACTTCCATGGATAGATGGATATCACAAATTTGTTTGTTTTTTGGATGCAAAATTAAGAAGTCTTTAGAATACTTTTAATTTTAAAATATTATTTGATTTTTTATTCTACTAACTAAATATAAAAAAATTATTTAAAAAAACAATATATAAAAATCGAAACTCAATAAAATTTCATAATTGTCCTTTTTTAAAAGTCAATATATTATCATGATAACATGGACGACTATCCTTTGATTTAATTTTGGAGATATAAGCACATAAATTCTACAATGAGTGCAGTGTAAATATATAATGGTGTTTTGGAGAAACAATACAATAATGTTGATTTGTTAAGAAAAAAATATAGTGATGTTGATATTTAAAAATAGTCACGAGTTTTCCAAATTTTATCATATATGTACATAAAAATTTATTTAAGCATATGTATATATATAAAATCTGCAACGGGTGCGGTGTTAACATCGAACGATGTTTTGCATATAAAAAATAAAAAGTAATTTGATAGAAACGTTGTATTGATGTTTATATTTTGACAATATTAATGAGTTTCCACAATTTTATCATATCAACTTTCTCATATATTTACATAAAATCTGTTTCGCCAAATAAAACGCATAAAATCTGCAACAGGTGCGGTGCAAACATTGAACGGTGTTTTGCATATAAGTAAAAAGTTTTTAACAAAAACACTACATTGATGTTGATATTTTGAAAATAGTCATGAGTTTCTAAAATTTTATCATATCGATTTTATCATATATGTACGTAAAAATTTATTTATGCATATATACGCACATAATATTTGCAACGGGTGCGGTGCAAACATTGAACGATGTTTTGCATAAAATATAAAAAGTTATTCAAAATAATCATTATATTAATGTTTATATTTTGACAATGTTAATGAGTTTCCACAATTTTATCATATCAAACTTCTCATATATTAACATAAATTGTGTTTATGCAGATAAAACGTATATAATCTACAACAGGTGCGATGTAAACATTGAGTGTTTTGCATATAAAATAAAAATTTATTTAATAGAAACATTATATTAATTATTATATTTTGAAAATAATCATGAGTTTTAAAAAAATATTTTATTAACTTTTTTATACATGTATATAAAAATTTATTTTCGCGTACATAAGAAAATAAAATCCACAACATATGTCATTCAAATATTTAACATATTTTTCTATATATAAGAAAAAAATATTCAAAAGAAATGTTGATAATTTTCATTTATCATCTTCAAACATTTGACACTATTTATTTTTTGAAGGAAAAACATTTGACCCTATTAACGATGTAATTATTTTTTAAATGATTACCGCAATGCCGCACGGGTCTATTACTAGTTAAAAACAAAAACAAGTTGAGCCTTTGTATCACCTCGTGGTATTTATCTACACAATAATATGAAATATAAACTCTTTTTATCATGAGGTATGCGACCGAACAGATACGACAAACAAACAATAGCCGGCCCTAGTTTTCTAGTGAGAGAAACTTCAACTTCTCTCTAAACTTTCTTTCTCCTTCGTTCATCGAGGAGGGATGGTTTTAGGTCATCTTTTGACCTAGAATCACCCCTCTACATCTTTTTCCCCTTTTCTTTCAATCTAAATAAGTGGTTTTCACATCTATCAAATTTTTCCTTTTGTGTTTTTAGTGATTTCGTCGTCTAAGTGCAGCGTTTAGTTGTTCGCCGTCTTGTGCGGCGTTTGATTTCGCATCGTGTCGCGGTGTTTATTCAGTTCCTATTGAAAGATCTACATCAGTCAATTACAAATTCAACCAATGATTTGGACATCAACGTTGCAGATCCGGAAGCATGGGTATTTCGGTGACTTAGGTTTTATCATATTATTTGTAGGCATTTTGCCGTTGCATGCTATTAACTTGGGTGTTGTGAGTTTGTTCGCAGATTCAGCCTTTACGTTTTTAGCGATTTTGTATCTGATTTACTCTATCGATTTGAATGAATGAATATCGATTTGTTTTTGTCAAAAAAAAAATCATGAAAGGGTCATATATAAATTTGGCTAAAATCCAGTAAGAGTAACAATTACTTAGACAATGAAGTAAGTACATAACATACTTAAAGAGTTATAATAGTTCTTGAATATATAATACTAGAAATACTCGATTTTCCTGTGGAATTACCTGCAGATGTTTGTGAATATTTTCCTGTGGATACTTTCGTGGGTAATTGTTTCCTGAGGATTTTAGGATCCGCTGTGAAAAAATCCGCAGGAAGTGTTACTCATGCTTTAGAATCAAGGCAATAAAAGATGAGGTGATTGCCTTATATAATTGAGCCTCAACATGAAAGTGGTGAACAAATTAGCATACTTCATTCTGCACAATTTCCCAACAAGTATTGAAAAATCAAGATTGGAAACCGCAACAACAAATCTTTTATTTCCATCACAACTCCGAACCACCCGTTTTCTTTCCTCCATAGTGAAAGGGTTTGTAAAAGCTAAATCAGATCAACCGAAAGTCGTTTACCTATAATAATCCACTAATTCCTTGAAGTTTTCTACAAAGTCTTTGACTTCTTTGACATTTCAAGTTACACACTAGGATTTTGTACATTGGCCAGAATTAGAATTTTGTCTATTCAATGTAGGATACTTTGTTTTGAACCAAAATTCTACTTGTTCGGAATAATTTATGATTGTTGTGGGTTTACCCTAGAGGTATAACATTTTATTCTAAGATGATTATGCAAGCATGACTGATTGTAAAAGAGTTAATGTTATGCTTTGTCTTTTGTTTGATCTTGTGCATTTCGATAAACTTTGAGATCTGGATTGAATCAAATATGAAGTCGCATGTAAATGAAATTTGAATGGACATTGAAAGTCATCAAAATTCATTCAGGGAATTTTTTGTCATTGAGACGATGTTTCGGGAATTTTGCGATATCAGAGCCTAGGAATGAGAAAAATTATGGAAAGGAAATATTAACAAGTGGATAGTGTTTTTCGAGTGGTGGGATAACTTTACAACAAAGTAATTTGAAGAATAATAATGTATGGTTGTGTTATTTTGATCAATATATATGACTTCAACGGTAAGGACTTAGTGTTCAGAAAATTTCTTTATGAATGTTGAAAAGTGAACAAAGTTTTCAAAGCACGATAATGAAAGTTCGAGAAAACTAGTGATGTTGAAAATGACAAATGAGATTGAAGGTTGTAATGATTGTTATGTGAAAATGTTCTGAACTCAATTGAATTTATAGAAGGTAAAACAATGTTCATGAAGCAAGACAATCCTTCAAAAATGGCTTTCCAATGAAAATAAATGAGTTTCAAATGATAATTTTTCAGAAAAACCGGTTTCATGCACGTGGTAATCGATTACCACTATATGACAATCGATTACCTGAACTCCAACGTTCAGATTTTCAAATTACCACTATCGTAATCGATTACTCAATTGAGGTAATCGATTACCTCCTTGCAAAATCCAGTTTTTCACTGTTTTAACAGCTTGTTTCATACAAACTAAATATTTTAACTTGGCAAATATCTTTTGAAGAATTTAAACAAGATTCTTAAGCATTCTAAGTCCTTATGTGTTAAGAATGAAAAATCAAAAATCAAGAGCCATACGTACAAAGATTTATCTATGAAACTTAGTTCTTCATCTTCATCATACATCTCGAGCCTCTAAAGCTTTTCTTCTTTTCGTGACGAGGTCTTGTTATCATCAAAATCCAACCAGAGTCAAAGAGAGGTCTTCTTCACGATTTCTAACTAACTAAAACATATAACAAACTGAATTACTATTCTTAACAATTATGTACTCCCCCGAGGTTTTTTTAGTTTTCATGCTTTGTAATCAAGGCTATAAAAGATGAGTTGATTGCCTTAGCATGAAATTTTTAACAAACTCGCATACTTCATTTTAAGTGATTTCCCAACAAGTCTTGAAGAAGTAAAAATTGAAACCCTTCCCGAATTTTTTATTTCCATCACAACTCTGAAATGATCGGGTTGTTAAGATCTAGATCATCCTCAAGTGAAATTTGAGTGAAGTGTATTCTAGAGAAAATCAACCTTCAATAATATGTACTTCCTTGATGTTTTATTCAAAGTGATTTACTCTTCAATCGGTTACATTCCTTTACTTTCTTGCAAATTTAATTTTCAAGTCATTTGTCTTTTCCGTCTTTTGAATTAAAGTCTTTTTACTTTTAAATTCTTTATTTATAACTTCCATTTCGATTTCAAGTCATTTAATTTCAAAGTAAATCAACCTTAAACATTTTCTTAGCCAATTTTGACCATAATCCTAAAATTAATTTGGAGATAATTTCAAAACCAACTATTTGATTTGTGAGTCTACTTATTAACTTGTTCAGACTCCCGCAATCGCATTGATTAAACATTTATTTGTGTTTTTTTTTTAACAAGGCAAAATGAAATATATTAAAACTATACACACATAGCAAAGGACGTACCAGAGGGAACACCGAAGTTTTATAACAAACTAAAGGAAAGCTAGGGAATCTCTACTTCAGCCACCAAAAAGATAGCAACCTAGTTTTGTCCAAGAGATGAGGGATTGAGTTCTCCTTATTATGAAAAATCATGTTGTTCCTTTCATTTCAAAGAACCTAAACGTAAATGAATCGGGTTAAAGACATTAATGATATACGATGTTTAGAGATACCTGTCAAATGTCCAAACCGAAAGAGATGATCTGAAAGTTTAAAGGAGTCAACCCACAAAAAACCAAGCCAAGAACGTACCAAGTGCCAAAGTTGGCTATAATATTACAAGTCAAGAACATTTATTTGTGTTTCGGATTTAATTGACTCTCTGTAGACCAAAAATATATGCAAACAAATGTGTACGTTCAATGGGACAGGTTTAGAGTAACTTGCGAATTTTTTTTTAAATAACTTAACAACTAACATACTAACATTTGTTGTTAAAAAAAACTTCTTTATAGGATTAGACTCAATCCTTAAAAACAAGAATTAAACCCAAAAGCGTCAAAGATCTTTTGCATTATTATTTCAATTTTATTTTTAGAATTAGACAATAATTTAAAAATAAAAAGAGAATTATTTGTTTTTTATAAGATAATTTCTTTAATTTTTCTTCCCTAAAAAAATTATTTATTTGAGTTTGATTAGATAATTAAAATATTTGAATTTATAAAACTAGTCAAAAAATAAATAATAAAGATTCCTTTTTGCAATACAAATTTAACCTAATTTTTAGTTTTTTTTTTTTGGTAGTGTCACATTATTTATTTGGTAGTGTTACATTCCAAGCTTATCTCTCAGAATGAGAGATTCCATGCCAGGCGGATGGCAATTCCAGTGAGCACAGCACCTTGCATGTGATCCTTCCTTAGCCATGAAATCAACACATGTTTTCTTTCCTAAGAACACCTAATTTTTAGTATCTGAACTAGTTGATGGAGTTTGGATTTTAGCTCAAATTTGTCGGCACATCTCTTCATAGTACACAAAAACATAACTTATATAATTTTTTTTATGATTCTTAATATATAACGATACACTTTTTATGCCTACTAGCAGAAAGACGAGCATTCACATGTCCGTTTTTCCACTCTTTTTATTGCGTTAACGCGTGTAGACTATCAAATATGTTTTGTATAAATTTTGCTTGTAAATTACAGACGATATTTTATATGATATTTTTGATATTGATTAAAATTATAAGTATAAATATTTGTGACTTTCAAATGTAACAAATTAACAAACTATGTTTATCTTTTCAATGACAACAATAATATAACAAAAAAAATATTGTTTTTAATAATACCAACAATATAACAATATTATATGAAAATTTGTTCGAATGTATAATTAGAATAACAAAAAAGTCAGCCTAAAATTCCTCCAAAATCCCCTATTCTATTAATACTAGCGAAAATCTAGGCACTCACGTGCTCGTCTTTCTGCTCTTTTTATTGCGCTAACGTTTGAAAATTATCAACGGTGTTTTTTTTATAAAATTTTGATTAAAACTAAAAAAATATATAAATTTTCCTTTAAAAAAATATAAATGTTTGTTGCTTTCAAGTTATAAACAATCAAACTATTATCTATTTCAACGACGCCGCCAATAATACAATATAACAAAAAAATATAATCTAAATTCTTTTTTTTAATGACACCAACAACAATTTTATTATAGAAAAAGTTGTTTAAGGGTATAATTGGAATGATGAAAAAGTAAGTATAAATATACTCATTTAGTTTGTTACATTTTTTAAATGATAAAGAAAAAAAACATATATTCATATCGTGTTTGTTACATTTTTTAAATATTTAAATTTATTCTTTATTTATTTGTTACATATGTTGTTTGTATTGAAAATTGAAGATATTTTTGGAAAATATTATAGATAGATAGATAAATATAGTATATAACAAATTTTGAGAAATTCCATAAGAAACAAATTTTGAAAAAATTGAGGATATGAGGAAAATATTAAGAGCTATATAAAAGCATTAAAGAAACGCACCACTCAAAATTAGGTCAAATCCGTAGTTCTCATTGCTGTGAATGTGATGTTTTCTTCTCCAAAATCGAAATCCTCATGGACTTCCAATCATGTTCCTTCTTTGTTGGCAAATTTCTTATCACGGTGCTGCGAGCAAAAACAAGATTGTCTACCCATGAAACAAACATGCGGTATATGTTTTGATTTGAAAAGAGATTCTGATATGTTCCAAACAACAAACTGCAACCACTTCTATTGCCTTGACTGCATAGGCAAATATGTAACCATTCAAATAAGCAATTATTTGGTTAAGGTTATTACTTGTCCAAGTCCAAATTGTTCTGTGGAATTGAAGCCAAAACAATTGCAACACATTTTACCTAAACAAGTTACTTTTCGATGGAAGTCTTTAATTTGTGAGTCTTCTATTTCCTTGAAGTTAATGTCTTACGCCCAGAAATTATTTCAAAATTTTAAATTGGACAAGAAATTAGTGGAGTTGGCAATAAAAGAAAGGTGGAGAAGATGTCCAAAGTGCTCTTTCTATGTCGAGAGAAGTAAAGGATGTGACAACATGCTATGCAGGTTTGTTATGGAGTAAAAGTTTTCAATTAAATCTCTCGTTATGTGACAAAAAATCAGTGACAAGATCTAATTGAGAACCTTTCGATAATATTTCAAAACAGTATCTGTCTTTGTTAAAAGTTTCTCAATTAATTGTCTCATCATGTGACAAAACACATAAAAATATGAGTCTAATTGAGAAACCTTTGACAAAGGCATAGACTATTTTAAAATATTAATAGAGTCGAGATTAATTTCAAAGTGACTTACAATAACATGGACCAAATTGGTGGTTTACTAATTTGTTATATATCTTGTATGCTCTCCGTTAATTCTTAATTATTATATTTTTTAATCAAGTAGCTTAGTCGTTTACTGATACAATTTAAATGTGGAGAAATAGAAAATCTAGAGTTTGAGCTCAACCCCCACAGATAATGTCCTTAGAAGCTATCAATTGGGCTACACTTAAAATGTCAATTCTTAATTATTATTATTATCACATATTTTAACATGCAATTTTTTAATTCATTAGAATAACTATAATTTCTCTTTTTAGGTGTGGATGCAGATTCTGCTATAATTGTGGGAGGAAACGTGGAAATGGACGTATATGCTGCTGTAGTTATGTTTAATTTGTTTCCAATATTTCAGAGGTAACTCATTTTTCAATAGCAATGACTAGAAATTTTTGTCAAAAAAAATAGCAAGGACTAGAAATAGAATGTTTTAAACTTTATCATGATCAATTTTTTGTTTCAATTCATTTATACTGCAACTCTGTTTCAGCTCCTCACAATTAGGTTTTTCAAAGTAGTCAGACAAGTACTTTGGATTGGAATGCTCGTTTCAATTTTTGAGAATGCTAACTTGTGCACCAAGGTTGGGGCACATGTTAAAGAATTTAAAATAGAAATTTTGTCTAAGAAATTGTGCTAATTTATTATTGTAGAGATTGAAAATTAATGTTTTGTAAATTATATTTACTATTTATGGTATCCTTAACATGTACCTTAAAGGCACAAGTTAGTATGACCTCTATCTTTTTATATATTTGTGTCATGAATAAAACATTAAGGTGATTTTTTTTTGACAAAAAAACATTAAGGAGATTATTATTCTTTTTAAGAAATGCTAACAACACATACTCTAACACACACTTTTCAACACATACTCTATGATTGGTTAAAATTCACATGGTCCCACCAAATCATTTGGGTCCCATATAAATTCGGTAGGTCCCATGTGAATTTTAACCAATCAAAGAGAGTGTGTTGAAAAATGTGTGTTAGAATATGTATCGCTAGCATTTCTCATTCTTTTTTGGACTGTAATGACTTTTGGGAGATAAAATTTTCTATCGAAATTTATTAGGTTTCAAGTGATTCAATAAAAGAAAAAATACTTAAATGCAATAGTGGTACTCAGATTTTAGGAAAACTGCAATTTTCATCTCTATTTCTAATGACGCAATTTTGGTCCCTATTTCAAAAAAAAAAAATCAATATATTATTTTGACAGTCTAATTTGATGACGTGGTAATTAATCATTCACTCTCAATTTCTTGTATTATTCAATTGATCTTCTTTTTTGATCTTATGTTTGGTCATGACTCAATTTAACTCACTACTTTTGAAGACTCTCATAAATTAGGCTTTTGTTTTCATACCATGTGACACAATAAATTGTCATGTCATCAAATTCAACAGTAAAAATCATGGATATGGTCAAAATTATGGGGACCAAAATTGCGCAATTAGAACATGCCAGTAATGACATCTTAACTATCTTGGCCCTATACTATCACCTACCATTGCATCAGCATAATAAATAAAAATAAAAAGATAAATAAATAAAAATAAAGAAACATTATAGGGACTAGGACAATACCTAAGAAACAATCGAGCGAATGATGAGCAACTGCCTCCTTAACGACTGTAGGGTCTGTTTGGTTCGAGAATTACGAGGAGAGAGGAGGAGAGGAATTTTAACGGAGCAGAGATATTTTAATTAAAAGTGTGTTTGGTTCACAAGGGGAGGGGAGGAATTTTAAAATTATTTTATTGTTTTACGCTCAAATTTAATTAAATAAGGATAATAAAGTAACACAACAATAACGATATAATCTATAACAACACGATGTAGACGATGGAATAATGAATTAGTAATAGGGTTTTACAATGAGCAATAAAAGTTGTTACAAGGAAAAATTCTCAATAATATACAATAAAAGTTGTTACAAGAAAAAATTGTTAATAATATGGAATAAAAGTTGTTACAAGATAATATAACCTATAACCTAATAATAGTAAA
>Ga0315914_1001778_pt1 | contig 32829 bp, 21 predicted proteins | sample MpolenodulesMG_FD_203920 | JGI IMG/M metagenome (GOLD analysis project Ga0315914, IMG submission 203920) | Medicago polymorpha root nodule microbial communities from Los Angeles, California, United States - elongated nodules | ecosystem: Host-associated > Plants > Roots > Nodule | place: USA...
GTTCAGGTAATTTTGTTTCCTCTTTAGGATATTTGGGTTTTGTTTGGATTGACTTATCTGAGCTTATCTACTCGCATAGCCACTTGTATGACTGTTTGGGAGAACTTATTAAAACAACTTACTACATGGTCATAAGCTGTTTCCATAAGCTCTTCAAGATAACTTATGAAAACAGATTATAGCTTATATGAAAACAATTTAACTTCATTTTATCTTTGTACTAAAAATAGCTTATACATAACCTAGGGGTGGATCAGGATTGATTTTTTGATGTGGCTAAAACAATAATGTCAATAAAAATTACTCAATGAAATTAAAGACGATACTATTTTTTTCAAAATAGCATTTTTAGCAGTTTTTATAACCCTAACAAATGCTAATTGGGACAAAATAAGTTGTCAACTTTCTCTTTTAGACATTCTTCACAAGTAAAAAAATTTTGGGAGAGTTTTGGTGTGGGTATAGCCACACCTAGCCATGAATTGCATCCTCCCCTGACATAATCACACTTATCATGATAAGTGCTTATGCTATAAGTTGCAAAATAAGCTGTTTATCCAAACAGGGTCTTAATTTGCTTTACATGCTCATTTGGAACTTTTAAAATCAATATTACGGGGTTATTTTTTATGAAGCATACCTTGCCATTTTTTTTTTAACATTTCTAAGTGTTATAATTTGTTATTTATAAGCCTGATTTTGTGAAGTCTTCATAGAGAGAAGAGGGAGAGTACTACTAGGGAGAGTGTAAAATGTCCTCTAAAATATATTTGGAATAAAAGAGGATGTGACTAGGAATAAGACAGGCAAAGGCTGCTTAGTCTCTTTTCAGGCGGTAACCGTCTTGAATCAGTCATGTTCAAAACATCAAAATTAAGAAATAAAACAACCATCCACGGCAATTTCTGTTGAAAAGACACTTCCTTGAAGATGTTAGCATTTCAATTTAATCAAATTCACCAAATAATTACATAAAATGCATTTTGTCTTTATAAACAAACCATCAGAAACCCCTCTGTAACAAAACACAATACACTGTGTTCACACAAAGTCCTCAAACATTGTCCTGTGGTATTTGAAGTTAAATAAGAGTAAATCTTCAATTTGGTCATAAATATCACTCTCTACTATTTGTTCCTTGAACTATCGAAAATAATAAACCATCGCTAAACTATTCTCAATCTTTCACGTTAGTCCCTCAGTTACTTACAAAATTGGACAAAGAGTTATAGTTCATGGACTTACTTGATAGGTTTAGATTTGAGAATAGTTTAGGGCTGTTTATTTTATATCTATTGCTGAGAGGCCAAATGAGAGAGGAAGTGATAGTTTACGGACCAAATTTAAGGTTTACTCTTAGCAATAAAAGGATGCATGCCAGTGTAATATTGTATTAAATCCATAAAGTGGTGGAGGGAAGGAATCTGTTCTGCTGTATCTAAATTTAAATTTTCAACTAAAGGGACGGAGGTGGTCAAATTGTATAATTTTTTTCTCATAGCATTGCTATAGACTGGTGATATCCTTTTCAGATAAGTAAGCATGAACCATAGATAAAAGTAGGGCAACTTGGTCTTGGTCCTATAAGACTCCTTCCATGATGGAGTCTATGGTGAGGTTGGATTCGTTATGTATATGTTGTATGTAGACAGCTTTACCTGGATTTACAAGAGGTTCCCATGAGGCCATGACCTCTTCATCACATAGCTACAGCTATTTTTGATGTGCCGAAGCTCCCCTTCAAGCATGAACCATAGATAGAAAATGAAAATTAAGGACTGTTTGATTTATTTCAGAAAAATTTTCAGTTTATTTCTTGTTTTATTTTAAATCACTAAAGTACCCCTCATTTTTACTTTGTTTCTTGTTTTGAAATAATTGCCGAGAAATAGTTAAAAAAATAAAATGTTGTTTTCATTGTTTTGTTGTAAATGTATGAAAATAGGAAATGAAAGGTGACACTTTTTTGAATAAAAGAGAAATTAAAAAACAAAAAGGCGATACATATTTTCTTGCTGTAAACAAATCCGAAAATGTGGAAGTGGATGTGGCATTCCTTTCTGTCTACATTCCTTCCATAAAAGCTTGTGCGTGGCAGTTCCTGGGCATGAGTTAAGCACATTGTTGATTGCTATTTCTTGCTGATTCAGGATACAGCTCATTTCATCCAATCTGGGACTGTCACAACCAAATCAGAAAATTATTGATTTTAACTGTTCAACTAGCACAATTTTTTTCTTTTCAATGTAATGCAATCTGTGATCCAGAATACCTCGGCAAATAACAGGGTTCTGTGGAATTAGTTTTTCTTTATCCTAGTCCAGTTAGAAATTTTAGTATATGCTACCCACATGCTATTTGTCTTCGCAGGTAGAGGAACTGTATTCATTGGACCCTGACGCTCTCAATAGCCTTAGGTCAGTGTACTATCTCAGTCGGTCTTGAATTTTTTAATGATGGTTATCTGTTGTGATATTTATTTAATTAGTGAACATTTGTCTGCTCTATATGGTTTCCACACTCAATTGCAGGCCTGTATACGGATTGATTTTTCTTTTCAAATGGCGCCCAGGAGAAAAGGATGAACGTGCTGTAATCAAAGATCCCAACCCTAACTTATTTTTTGCTAGCCAGGTTATTTTCTTTTAAGACTTAAAAACCAAAATCATCATTGCTATGTAATTTTTGGTTTAACTAATCTTATGGATTCATTTGTAGGTAATTAATAATGCTTGTGCAACCCAGGCAATCTTGTCTATTCTTCTTAATTCACCGGATGTTGACATTGGTCCAGAGTTGACAAAACTGAAAGAATTTACCAAGAACTTTCCTCCCGAGCTCAAAGGTTTGGCTATCAATAACAGTGACCCGATACGTGCAGCCCATAATAGCTTTGCAAGACCAGAACCTTTTGTCCCTGAAGAGCAAAAGGCTGCTACCAAAGATGATGATGTTTACCACTTTATAAGCTATCTACCTGTTGATGGAGTATTGTATGAGCTTGATGGATTGAAGGAGGGTCCTATCAGCCTTGGCCAGTGCGCTGGTGGGCAAGGTGATATGGAATGGCTGAAGATGGTGCAACCTGTGATCCAGGAACGCATCGAAAGGTATTCACAAAATGAGATAAGGTTTAATCTCCTTGCAATTGTTAAGAACAGGAAAGAGGTGTATACTTCTGAGCTGAAGGAACTTCAAAAGAGAAGGGAGCGGATTTTGCAGCAGCTGTCTGCGTCGAAGGCAGAGAGACTGGTGGACAATAGCAGTTCTGATGTGCTTAACAATTCTCTCTCTGAAGTGAATGCTGGGATTGAAGCTGCTACTGAGAAGATCTTAATGGAGGAAGAAAAATTCAAAAAATGGAGGACAGAAAATATTCGTAGGAAACACAATTACATACCCTTTTTGTTTAACTTTCTTAAGCTTCTTGCTGAGAAGAAGCAGTTGAAGCCCCTCATTGAGAAGGCCAAGCAGAAAACAAGCAGTTCTCGGTGAACAATGGTGTCACTTTATAGACGACTATCACCGTATAGATAATCATGTTGCACTTGATTTTATTTTCGCCACTCTGTTGAGTACTGATGCACAAGTTTTTTTTTCTTCCTATCCAAGGTTACTCTGCCTTTTTTAGTATAGAATCATGTTTTCAACTTGTTAGTGAATCGTTCATCTGGATTTATAAGGTAATGCTGAAAATGCAGTTGAGAACACGGAATATTGAACACAGACAAGTAACTTATTAATAAAGGCAATGTTTTAGACTTAATTTATAACTGTTATAGATTCTTTGGTTTAAATATATAGGTGCCGCTGCTGTCATGTTAAACCAAAGGACTAACAATAATTAATCCAATCAAATTCAGTTTAAGCAACAATTTAAAGTTGCTTCCTCAGTTTTTGAAAATCAAATATCAGTTAACGGGTTCAACAAGACATGGACATTAGATCCATGGCTACTTAAATCCCACTTGCTAAAGTCCAAACCTTTCCCATTCAAACATTATTGACAGTTGCTTTTCTGACTTTCAATACTTCCTAAAAACACAAGTAAAAGACTAAAATACCTCCAGTGGTAGTTAACTACCACTGGATTTTTTGGTCATTTACTTGTGTTACTAAGACACAATGAATATCAAAACAACAATTGTCAACTTCATTTTTCCTCTTTAAAAACATCGTGAGTTCATCTTATTTAGTTATGGATCAAAACATCTTTCTTTTCTAAGCACATCTTTATTATTAAAGCTTTACCCCATGCATCCCCCAATCCTAATTTTAACCTAGACTAGACTATTATCCGTGCGATGCACGGGTCGTTCATACGTTAAATATTAACGAAAAATTGAGAGGTATATCATAGAAATAAGTTACTTAATTAATACGAACTACATTCAAATCCAAATTAAGATTGTCTCATGTATACACTACCAACATGATACATACGATGTCATACATTGCGGAATACTTCATCATATACCACGTTTGAAGTCACATTTGTGTTTTCACCATCTTCATCGGTTATGAGTATCTTCAATCCATCTCTTGAAGTAACCCTTGAAATTGCCACATATAATTGACCATGAGAAAAAACGGGTGATGGCAAATGAAAATAACAGCTGTAGAAGTTGCTGATATATGAGACCATTTATCATCCTCACGTCATTAAATAAAGTGTATGCATTTTGATTGGTCATTCTAACAAAAAAATAACTTATGATATCGATATAACCTGAGAAGGATATTTTATTAAGTAGTCTGATTCAATCCAATTGATTTGTTTTAGTAGCTTTTTGGTGGTTTAATATTCAATCCTCCACCACTTTCTTACAATGATGATTAGGTAGCTTTTTTCCCCAATGTCTTGTTTTGACTATAAAAATGTAGTTAAATTTCAGAAGTCCACTAACATGATCCGGACATTTAAAACAATATGACCTTTTACCTATACTTTATATGCAAATTATCTACCATCTATATATACCCATGTGATATTGCATCAATTTATTAAAAGACATACCTTCCCTCTTATGAAATTACCATATTATGAATCATGTACGTCAAGAGAGCAAATCATTATGCTTCACTTTGACAAATTTAATCAGTCATGCAACTTATCGAAAAGGTAAAAACCAGCATGGTTGAAAGCTAAAAATGTATGCTTTTCATTTGGTTATCATATGTGATGGCTTGTTTGGGGATTGACCCACCGTTGTAATTTTGTCCTGCTTCTTTACGCACTCCTTGTGTTAGGGAGCAATTTTTTTTGTTAATATATCTCATTTTGACTTGTTCAAAAAATTTACTCGAACATACTAATGTATAATATTGATATTTTTGTTTCATAGCATTGTCATGTTTAGTTCGATTAATCTCACTTTTATAATGAATGTCACTTTTTTTTTAGAGATAATGAATGTCACTTATTATTACTTAAATGCCTAGTCAGGTTAATTCATATATTGATTGATTTAAATATACTACAATAGAGAATGGAAAAATAAATCAAATGAAATAGCATTCATAATTGATGATCGGCCACAATCCAATACATTTAATAGGACGAAATACATGCCAAACAAATAGAGTCATATCTTCCTAAAAAAATAAATAAATAGAGTCATCTCTTGAATTGAACACTATATCAACATGAAATGTGCAATATAGTGTAGCAGAGCCCCCTAAAGCACTTGTCCCCATCGTTATTCCCTTGCCCACATATAGCTGTCCCGCGTTGCAAAAAGACTTCCAATCTCCTCCAAATTTGACAGTGTTATTCTCATCATCAAACGTCAGCTGCAGTAACCAATAATGTCCTAAATCATCAATAAGCTCAATATCCGTTGATTCTCTATTTATGATGTCGTCAACAAATTTAGCATAAGTGACTGTCTATATGTAAAAATACACACATATTAGAAATAAGTTAACAATTCCAAATATGCTATTGTTAAATGTAAATCAAAATACTATTCAATATCATTATTTATTCGATTCTTCTGCACAAATTATTCCAACGTGTGCCTAACATGCTATAAATGCATGTAAATGCTCATTAAGTTTATTCCAATTGTCAATGTCAACTCCCCAACATTAACATGAATGCGCCCACCTGGTTAATTATATCTGTCTATTGACTGTTTGATGATACATTTCTAAAATCGCACATGGTGATTAATGTCATTAATGGGTGATTGATATCATGTCCTTGATTACGAACAGAAAAGTTATGAGATCTACGGCTGAGATGTAGGGAGTGGTTGGCAGATGAGATTAGCATTAACTACGTATTAGGGAGGGAAAATGAGGATGAATTTGGGCTAACATGCCCAGCTTGACAAGTGTAGCTTTTATAATAAAGGATTTTTCCCTCCCGTTCCAACGCAATAAATTCGTACATTTGACCTTCTCACCCTTTTGTCTCGCAATAAATATCATTCATTTCAAATTCAATTGTTTGACCTTTTCATTTAAATGTCCTTAAAGCATTTCAATTTCTCACATTTTACCTTCTCACTCCTTTGCCATTCTTTATGCTCCTTTGCCATTCATTTCAAATTTGAGAATTCCCTCCTCATTTAAATGCAATTGTTTGACCTTCTCATTTGAGATCAATCTCTTAAATGCTCCTTTGTCACACATTAAACGTTCATTCATTTCAAATTGTTTGACCATATCATTTAAATGTGGATAAATCATTTCAAATTCTCACATTTGACCTCTCACTCCTTTACCATTCATTTCAAATTTGAAAATTCCCTCCTCATTTAAATGCAATTGTTTGACCTTCTCATTTAAGATGAATATCTTAAATGCTCATTTACCACACATTAAATGTTCATTTGTCATTCACACAGTATCTGCTCCTTTCACTTATAAATGCAAATCTTTGATTGCTTCTCTTTCACCTTCACATAATAGCCGCATACCTGTCATTTGATTCAACCATGTCCAAATATAATTTGAAGGTCTGTTAATTTGTAAACATTATATGAGTGTGTCATGTGTGTAAGCACTATATTGGTTTAATAGTATGGATGCTAATTCGTCTTTTTTTTTTTTTTTTGTACTTTGGGACGTCAACAATCAGAAATCCAATAAATCTTCTGCTGTTGATTGTGATGTTGGTGATGCTGAGACGATATTTGATAATATCACCGTGGTAGTAATTATCATATATTACAATCTTTGATACACAAAAAGAGTGATGGTATTCTCGATCAATCACTAATTATATATTTGTCATCCATGGTTGCATGTGACTGTAATCGTTCACGCTAACCTCTTATTATTTAGAATGCAATAAAAAACCAGTCTTTACTGTTGTGTTGATTTAACTGTCACAATTGCCTTGCGTCTTATAAGAAATATGAGAAAATAGTAAACATGTTTGTCTTAACTTAAGGAAAATATATGTAATACCTGTGGAACATTACCTTTTAATTCATAAAAAAAAAACGTCTTCATAAAAATTAGTTACTACTAAAAAACACTATTTTGCTCCTAATTATGGATTTATGCGAAATTCTAAAATAATGATGGAAGAGTATTTTAGAAGATGCTTGAAGATTTATATCAAATGCTATTATAATGTGTTTGAAAGAATCCTAAAAAAGTTTGTTAAATTTCAAACTATTTATATAATGTTCTTGAAAAATAGCTGTCAAATTACCAAGTTAAATTTTATTTGATCAATAAGAAGTTTCTTCGTGATAGTATTTGATCACATTCATACGCGTTTTGTTAGCTAATTTAACGATGAAGTCCCATAAGTATCCATTCATCGCAAGCTCTACCACACAAAGTATAATGAATGTAGTGACTGACTTCTTCTGATTCACTATTTTTATTCTTAATGACTATTTTGGGTCTTGCAGATTTTTTAAGGGATAAATTGGTCTTCAATCTTAGAGTTATATTTAAATGAGATAGTAAGATATGTATCTATAAGACGAAACAGGCAACTAGCCATGACAGTCATACCACATGATTTACATATTTAATGCGGTTCAGGCCACAAATCCATAATGATTTAACAGAATCATAATATTTAATACGGTCTTTGTTGTTGTTTTAAAAGTCACAGTTGCTTTTAAATCATAAAGTCAAATGATTAGGGCCAGAAATGAATGTAACATACTATATATTAAATTATATGATCCTCTAATAATATCTCACACCAAAAAGGAATGATTTTGCTTTTATCATCTGAGTAATTGCGATGGATTTCCCCCTATCACTCATTGGTTCACGCATGTATTCCACATTCTTTGGGAATGTCTTCTTATAAGGAATCCTCATTGTCAGACTCGAGTTGCCATAAACAACTTTGAAGCTATTGAGTTTTTTTCGTTGAATTGAACTGCTCAACTGTGTTTGTCTTCTACATATTTCGATCCAGATTGCTTTTTTGGGAATGGATACATTGTCTGCCATGAATGTTGTTTCTTTTGCTCTTCATAGTTGTAGAGGTCATTTTCTTTTCATTAGCACCACATACTTATTTGCCTGCAAGTTTTAGATCTGTTATTATAGTTCATGTTTAGTAATTTATGTGCTTCACTATTACAGATCAGTCACTTTGGGAATACCATCCGGACGATCCATATTATGTTGAACTGCTTAAGCTTAAATGGAGAACTTATCGTGTCGAGTTTCATCCAGAGGAGGTGCGTAAACAGATATCAGTTGGCTTATGTTGGATTTGTTTTTTACAAGTTCGTTGCCAAAGTGTTGGATATGTCGATCCTTAGTGGAACTAAGCATTTTTTTCCTTTCATTTTGATTTTTAATTATGTCGCATTTCACTGATAAGAGTTTGTTAATTGTTGTCAGGATGCCATTCATTTGGGTAAATGTCTCACGAAGGAGGTTGGACATGAGTTATACCGTTATTTCACGTTGATTGATCCGACACTATATCAGTACGAGGTTGTGGTTGACAAGTCACGTGATAAATGTGTTTCATGCATGGTATTAGTGAGTTGAACAAAATTTATAAGTTGCAGTACAGTGCGTTGATAACATTGATTAATGTTCGACCAAACATTTTTGTGATTCGTGTAAAAAATCGACATGGCAGTGAGATATCGTATAAAAAATACGACCCCCCATTGCTCCTAAATCTAGAGCGTGCAATCCATGGTCGTGACGAGCCGCCTGGGTTTACTGGAATAACTACGATACTTCCGTATCGTCATGATAAAAACCATTTTAAACATTCTATGACCAAATGGCTGTCTTCGGATGACATGAGTTCGGATTTTCTGGTATTTTCTCTAATCTTGTTTGACGTGTTGTAAACGATATTTTTGTTTTCTAGATTATCGGATTCCTAAATATATTTATTTCTTTTTTTCCATAGATTTATGCTAGATTTTTCGAAGGCACTGTACACGGAGATTGCTCGGATATGGTGTTCATCGATAGCAGTGGACATGCTTGGACTATGACAGTTTACATTGAAGCTGATCGTGAACATATTAGATTTGGCGGACGTTGGAAAAGTTTTCGTGATGCACGAAATTTGTATGTTGGGCAGGCCATTACGTTTGGTACAAGTGTGTTGGGTCATAGCAGAAATCTTTATGTTAAAATGTCGCCGTGAATGTGTAGAACACTTTAAGTGAAGCTCTTTTTCTATTTTCAGTATTCAATAATGGTTTGTAATTTGCAATTGTTATGTTGTGGACAACTAGCTATGCGCTAAGTTAAATCCTACAAGTGTTTAAGTGTTGCCATTTTATACTATTTATGTTATTTCATGTAGATACCATTCAATGATGTACTATTTGTAATGTTTTTGCATCAAACCAGCCAATTCCTTTCCCTCGGGCATTTTAATATACATGTGTGTTATATGTTTACAATTGCACGAAATCCACCGATAAAAAAAACCTCTGTCAGTTACGATTAGGGTCATTTGAATTAAAATCCTTCCCATGGTATGATTTACGTAGTGAAGATTTATTATATGACTTATTTCATTGTCATTTTATAAAAGCTTTTAAATTTTTCTTAGTGTTTACTTGCAATATAACCCGTGCTGACGTTAGCACGAGTCGGCGTTCTAGTAAAAAGTTAAAAGAGAGATTCTCATAAAGAAAAAGTTAGAGTGTGAAAGTAACACCAAAAACGAAAGAGAAAAAAGATATAAAAAAAACGACATGCTATAACATGTTAAAGTTAAGAGGTTCATGGTTGGATCTATTTAAAATGGTCATATTAGGGGCACCCTAAATTAATGGGTTATCTCAAAAGTTTTTTTTTTACTTATATTATTGTTATAGATTAATCTCAAAAGTTAGCTACCATCAATGCTATACTCATATAGGATTATGATCTCATTTACAATACATTTGTTTTATTGCTTGATGATATAGCATTTTTTTTTTTTAAGAAGCTAAATTAGCCTACCTTAATTGACACCAGAGAGAATCGAACCTGAGACATTGAAGAGGAGCACACTCCCAAATCTCAAGTCATTACCACTATGCCAACCCAAGCGGGTTGATGATATAGCATTTCCAATTGCAATTTCATCTACAATTTGTCATTGAGTTGAATTCAACTATATAATTTCCTAATTTGCCATTGAATTGAATTAACCTATATAATTTCCAATTGAGAGTAATGTAACAAAAAGTTCATAGGATGATATATGTAACTAGAATGCAAAGAAAACAATAAACTGTTAGCTTATTTTATCTATAGTCTATAGTAAGTCTCTTTAGGTCAAATTTCAGATAATATACATCAGCGAAAATTTGGTGGCTTGGAGACATCGCAATTCAGCTTGTAACAACGAAGTTTGGTCTTTAAATTGACTCTTTTTCAACATTCAAAGCTTGGCAGAAATCATTAAAAATGCTTTCTTTGAAAATGGTGTTGCTGCTAACAAAGCGTTTTATCAACTGGAACTGTTTCAGTCACTCGTGCACCATTCTCAACGTGCACGAGATCTGTCTAGGATCACAACAACGAGCTGGCTTCAGAGGTCTCATTAGAAATTCTGTAGGTTTCTACCTTTCCGGTTACTCTGGGTTTATCCCTAATTCAAAAGACATATTACTAACTGAGCTCTCTGCAATCTACCACGGTTTATTGCTGACTCGAGACATGGATACTCCTGAATTCGTGTGTTGTATTGACTCCCTTCTCTGCATCTCATCACCGGTCCAACCATGAATTATCACACTTATGCTGCTCTCATCCAAGACATAAAGGATCTGTTATCCTTCAACAATACTTCAATCTTTCACACATTGCGGGAGGGTAACTAATGTGTTGATGTTTTAGCTATGCTAGAAGCTTCTTTAGATTCTGCTTTGACTATGCACCTGTCCGCGTCTGAGGGAATGGGCAAACTGCTTAGGAATGATGTATGGAGAACCTTCTTCCCTAGGGATTAATTGTTTGCATGTTTAGGTAGTTTTCTCTTCTTTTGTTCCTGTTTTTTGTTTCTGTTTCTTACCTTTATCCCTTGTAACAAAAAAAAAAAAAAAACAACTATTTGATAAAATTTATTTGTAAGTGTGCATGTGTGAGTTCTCTTGGATACTTATCTTTCAAGTTATCATGCTTAAAAGAGATTTTAAACAAACAAGATGAGTTTGAAGAGAAGTATTTATGCAACATATTTACACACAAACATATATTGATATGTCATTGATGTTTATATCTCTATTTTTGTCTCCAAATTTTGCAATTGCAATAAGGTAGACATTCAACAAAGCTTAAAGAAATTGTTTATGCTAAGAACAAGTCCGCTGTGAGTTTAGCAACAAACTATGCACATCTTTTCTTTTAGATCAATTTTGAATTTATTAACAAGCCACTTAAATCATTCTCATGTAAAACAATCACATGACCTCTTTATTTAAATGCTTTCAACAATAAATCCTAAAAAATATTCATATTAAAATAAATTGAAGCACGGTTTTTAAATAAGTCATATCAAAATTTAATTTATGAAAATACATATTTGAAATATCATAAAATCATGGTATTTTAACATTTTTCGTGTAACTTTTTGTGAGAATACGCTATACAACGTTTCTATCAAACACCAAGTATAGGTTGTTACTTCTTAACCCACTATTTAAAATCATTCTCATGCTTGTTTGTCAATCACTGCATTGAAACACCAATAAATATTAATTCCAATTAAACTCGTTGAGGTTAACGCCAAGACCAAGAATGCCAACAACGATGTAGCGACCAACGGAGATACCAACAGAGAAGGTGGACTCTGTGGAACTACGGGAGAGACATGTGGATATCAACAGAGGAGGTGTCGTCGACAGCTGAACGAAAATGTAAAGTGATTAAACGTATTTATGGCAAAGCAAGATAGAGTATCATGAGGACATTCGAAGTAGCAGCAACCGCCATCATCGGCTCAGCAGTAACATGAATTGTCTTCTTACAGAGTGAGAGAGTTTGTGTAACTAGTTCAAATACAATGGTTTGAAGAGAGAGGTGGAAGAAAAGGTTATATATATAGTCGCAATGGAGGAGAGAGTGAATTGTTTGGTGCACTTGCGAAAAACCAACTGTCTTTTTCAACACTCTTTCTAAAAAATTTTAAGTGATTTTTTATTCCGATAAACAAACTGAAAATTGATTTTTTTTTTTTATAAATAATCTCATAAACATAATCTTTAAATTATTGAATTTTAAAATTATTTTTTTAATCTGTAACAAATAAGTCACATATTTAAACATGAGTCCGGAACATGGGCTCATGTTTAGCACACGTTTTTAAAAATGAAAGAAATAATATTTCCCCTCAAACAAAAAAGAAAGAATATTCTTTTTTTCATTAAAAAAATTAGTAATAACAACATACATGCACAAAAAAAAAATACATCCACAAGTACCCATATTAACTTCCTAAAATATCTTGATAAAAAAAAGGTACCGATATTAATTCTTTTATTTATATATTAAAAAATTTGTCGTTTTTTTTTAAACCTGGTTAATTTCGCTATTCATTTATATTAAAAAAATTGGTCCTCGTGACCATAGCTTGGTATGGACAAATGCATAAAATATGCAAGTTTCAGGGTTCAAACCCCGACCACCACAAAAAAAATCAAAAAATTGAACGTTATGATGACTCATTAAAAAATTAGTTACTTGATAACTAATAGTATATATGTAACACATAAATGTAACAATATTTATTTATTTTTTTAAGGAATGTAACAAGGGTTGTTTTAGCTGATATAATATATAATATTCATTTTCACATGAAATGTATGACTGTAATGTTCATATTTAATACATGAAGAATTAAGAGTAATGGATTTAAAATTCATATATGTAGTTAGTTTTTTTAGGCAAATGTATTTAGTTAGTTAGTGGTGTTCTTGGAGATTGATAAACATTTAGTTTTTTTTTAGTAAAGTTATGTATTTAATTGGTTGGTGGTGTTTTTGTTGATTAATATGCATGACTTAAAAAAAATCATTTTTTTTAGTATAATGAAAAGTCGTATTTAATACATGGAAATGAGAAAAAATCATTCGTGTGTGATTCTTCACATATTCAAACTTCATTTTTTTCTTTTATTTTTAATGATATGTAAATTATATTTTCATCCCTGGTTTAATTAAAATTTGTAATACTTGAATTTCTAAATCAAAAGTAAAACTTGCAATTTTAAATAAGTTCAAAATTAATTCAAGATCACGAATATCCAAATTTTACATGCAGTTAAAACAATACTTGATACGTTTTACTTACCTCGACTGGATTTTGGATTAACATAATCTCTTTTCCTTAAAATTTATGGGATATTTTAAACCTTAAATTTCTAACTAACTTTCAAAATATCAACACAATAATACACATAACAATCTTAAAAAAAGTATATATAAATGTTCTTTTAAAGGATATTTTGTTGGGGAAAAGTAAAATACAAAAATAGTAATACAAAAATTATTCAAACAAAATAACAAAAATTAATACGATAATATGAAGAATTCAAACAACTTTTGACACTATATAAAACAAAGAATTCAAACAATTTTTTTAATCATTTAGTCTCTTTAATATCTCTTAATATTTTTAAATATTTTTAATCCCTCTGTGTTTGGTGTGTTGGATCATCAAATCCAAAAAGTCTCATTATTCAAATATCTAACAATCAATCATATTGTTTTATTTATTTATTTATTCTGTATAAAAATATTGAATTTGTAAACCCACTTATATTGATCTAGTGGTATTAGTTTGTGATATGGGAGTATGTTCTTCTTGGGTAAGATAATTGAGCTTCTTAAAAATATAATATTGAATTTGTTGATTTTTTTTTTTAAAGAAGATTTTAAAAAAATAAACACATGTGTATCGGCTATAAAACTCATAAAAGTAATACCTCTTAATATGTTTTAATCTTTTTAATCTCTTTGTGTTTGGTGTGTTGGTTCATCAATCCAAAAAGTCTTATTATTCAAATATCCAACAATCAATCATATTGTTTTTTTAATTTATTCTGTAAAAAATATTGAATTTGTTCAAATTTTTTAAAGATTAAAAAAAAAACACATGTGTATCGGCTATAAAACTCATAAAAGATTTGATTATGATTTTGAAAAAAATTACATGATATGGATATGCTACTACTGCCGGCCCTAATTTTCTAGCTAGTGAGAGAAACTCCAACTTCTCTCTAAACTTTCTTACTCTTTTGTTCATCGAGGAGGGGTGACTGTAGGTCATTTTTTGACATAGAATCATCCCTCTACGTCGTTTTTCTACTTTTCTTTCAATTTAAATGAGTGATTTTCACATATACTCCCTCCGGTCCTATTTATAAGAAAAAGTTGTCTTTTTAGATTCATTGAGTAATTGATGTATCTTGTCTAGAATATAGACCAAATACATCATTTATAGAATGAATCAAAAAAATCAAATGTTTCTTATAAATAGGACCAGAGGGAGTATTAAGTTTTTTCTTTTGTGTTTTTTGTGATTTCGTCGTCTAAGTACGATGTTGTGTTATTCGTCGTCTTGTGCTGCGTTTGATTTCGCGTCTTGTCGCGGTCTTCGTTTAGTTCCTATTGAAATATCAACATCAGTCAATTGCATATTCAACCAATGATTTGGGCGTCAACGTTGCAGATCCGTAAACATGGGTATTTCAGTGACTTAGATTTTATCATATTATTTGTAGGCATTTTGCCGCTGTATGCTATTAACTTGGGTGTTGTGAGTTTGTTCGCAGATTTATCCTTTACGTTTTTAGCTATGTTTGTATCTGATGTACTCAATCGATTTGAATGAATGAATATCGTTTTGTTTTTGTAAAAAAAAATGGATATGCTAATACTATTACTAGCGAGGAAAAAATTCTCAATAAACACTTTTAAACTATTTAACAAAAACATTTTTAAACGTATATTTCATTCTCTAAAAAAACATATATTTGGTCAAATATATTTTATTTATTAAAAATAAATGATATTCATTCATTCAAATTAGTAGAGTACATCGATTCAATGCAAATTCGCAAAAAAGTAAAAACATAAAGGTGAATCTGCGAACAAACTCACAACATCCATGTTAATAGCATAAAACGGCACAGTAAAAAAGCCTACACATACATATATGGTTATATTCAAGTATCTGAAATATCAATGTCTTCGGATCTGCAACATTGACGGCACCAAAATCATCGATTGGATCCGTACTGGATCGAAGCTGACATGACAATTTAAACCGAACAAATACTACAAACAACGCCGCACAAAGACGACGAACAAAACAATGTCACACCAAGACGACGAAATTACGAAAGAAAAAACGAAATAGATGTGAAAATCACTTATTTCAATAAAAGTGAAAGAGAAAAACGAGTTAGGGAGGTGATTTTGGATTAAAATTTGACCCTCAATCATCCCTCTTTGGTGAATGAGGGAGAAGAAACTAGAGTTTTGGTGACGGCTCACAAGAAAGGGGGAAAAATTGGTCAAATCTATTAACAATATATAAAAATCATACTCCACCCAAATTTTATAATTGTCCTTTTTTAGACTCGTCATATTTTCAATTTTAAACTGGTTAGATTCGATAAAAACCGGTGACTCAACCGATTTTCAAAGGCAATCTAGTTTATTAATATTTTTTTATGTTTACTGCTATAATTAGAAAAATATATAGCAGTAAACATAAAAAAATAGGAGAATGTTAAACATTGCCCTGAGAGTAATGGTTAAGGTACCAAAACAAGTAACTCTTTTATCAAAAGTAGTGTAATTATTACTTAATCAAAAGTAAAGAATTATATTTTCAAGAAAAACTTTCCATTTTTAGATTCCTTAACCGTTGCCCTGAGGGCAACAGTTAGCATGACCCAAAAAAATATGTAGATCAAAGTGTATCACCGAAAACTTAAAAAATTTAATTTGACTTAAAAAAGTTCAGAATTTGAAAAAATTTAATTTGACTTAAAAAAGTTCAGAATTTGAAAAAATTGATGGTTGTAGAATCAAACTATTCACATCAAAGTGTATCACCGAAAACTTAACCACCGCAACATTTACTTGTTTGTGTTGTCAATAAGTGAAATATATGTATGTTACATCTTCATTTTTTTCTTTTCAAAAGAACAAATCATCTCTCCCCTAAAAAAATAATATACAAATAATTTATTTTATAAAAACTTTACATATTATATTAAATACTAATAGACATGCGAAACAAAATCTATTTCCTGTCAATAAAATATAGCTATACTCTTTAAAAAAGAATATATAGCTATATAAATACTAATATACATATTACATTTTTTATTGGAAAAATACACATATTACATGTTCCTAAAAAAAAATATACATATTACATGTTAGTTCTTCTGGTGGCCGAGTTATCCGTTCAATCCAATTTAACTTAATTAAATATCTATAAAAATTTAATCTTAAAACCGAATATTCTAACTACGTTATTCGGTTTAATCTGGTTTAGTCATACAGTTTAACTATTAACTCAATGGTTCAACTATTAACGTGATGAATGACCATGTCGAGTTGATATCAAAAAACTAAACTGCTTGGCTTGTTGGACAATCCAACACTCCCATAATTTGTAGTATATTTTGTACAAATTAAATCCCTCTTATTACAAATTTTTTGATTCAAAACAAACAAATCACATCCACGTTTCCCTCTTCAAAGTTCAAACAACAAAAAGAGAAACAACAAAGAAATTATTTCTAGAACTTCCTTCGCTGTTTACTAAACTAATCACATCACAGTTTTCTTCACCGATCAAAAAGAAAATGTTCAAATTCTTCAAAGATTTTGTAGGTGCATCCGTAACTGGCCTCAACGATCTCCCATACACGATCGGCGAGCCGTACGGGCTCTTGGCTTCATCATCGCGGCACCTCCAAGGTAACAACAATCAATTATCAATAATTATCGTGTTAATCTCAATTTCAACACTAATTTGACGTTAATTTCAGGATGATGGTTCACCGGTTTCAATTTTTTCATTAGCTGGAAGCAATGCTGATGGACATTTAGCCGCGGGTCGTAACGGTGTCAAGCGTCTTCGAACTGTAATTTTCGTTTACCTAATCTAATTTTTGCAATTTTTGATAGTGAATTCAGTTCTATGTAGCACCCACACTTCTAAACGGTGTCTAGTGTCGGGTCTAGTGTCGGTTCCAGTGACACATAGTTACATTCAATTTTGTCATTTTCATAAATTATTATCAACGTGTCAAGTGTCTGTATCAATGCTTTATAGGTTCAGTTCAGTTTTTAACTGTTTTCCCCCCCTTCCTTTCAGGTTAGGCATCCGAATATTTTGTCATTTCTTCATAGTACCGAGATTGAAACTTTTGATGGTGGTTCTTCGAATGTCACGATTTATTTAGTGACTGAACCTGTAATCCCATTGTCTGATAAGATTAAGGAGTTAGGTCTTGAAGGTGCACAAAGGTATTGAATATTAATAGAATAATTATATGTTTCTATTTTTATATTTTGATTGTTAATAAAGTGTGTTTTGTTAGTGGTTTAATTAGTGAAATGGCGATATTTTGTTTCCTATGAAATTAAGGGCATGTTTTGATTGACTTATTTGAGTTTATCGATTGAATTAAACCCTTGTGAGACTCTTTGGGAGAGCTTATGGAACAACTTATGACATGTTCATAAGCTGTTCTGAGCTTACTTATGACATTTTCATAAGCTGTTTTGAGCTTATTTCGACAAGCTCTCCATGATAGCTCATGAAAAAAAAGCTTAGCGCTTATATCGAAACCGTTTGACTTTATTTTATTTTTTATTATAGAAATAGCTTATATATAAGAGTTTATATAATAAGGGCTTTTGTTATGACTGTTTAATTAAACTGTTTATGCAGACAAGGCCTAAGACAGTATTTGTGAGTGTGAGCAATGTTATATGTAGGTTACAGAGCATGAGGGCATAAGTTTTGATTTTCACTGTCAAGTATCGGTTGCTTATTTTATCCTATGAGCATTTAATTAAACTGTTTATCCAGACAAAGCCCAAGACAATGGTTGTGAGCAATGTTATATCTAGATTACAGAGAATGAGGGCATAAGTTTTGATTTCATTGTCAAGTATCAGTTGCTTATTTTATTCACTTTGTGGGGTTGTAGGGATGAATATTATGCTTGGGGACTGCATCAGATAGCGAAAGCCGTGAGCTTCTTAATAATGACTGTAAACTTGTGAGTATTCATGAGCTAAGGCTGGGTTTTCTTCTTGTTAGTTGTTTTTTTTGTATCAGTTTTTCTTGACACACTTTGTTTGTTGCAGATTCATGGTAATGTTTGATTGGCCAGTGTTGTTGTCACACAGACTTTAGACTGGAAACTCCATGCTTTTGATGTTTTATCAGAGTTTGATGGGAGTAATGAGCCATCCTCTACGCAAATGTTGGTAATTATTTTTAGATTGAAATACCTTGTTTTCTTGTTAGCTTCAGTATTTCACTTTTTTTTCTCTTCCCCTTTATCTAGATTTTAAGATATTAGAAACTCATTGTAGTCAAATAACCACTCTCCACATAAGGTGAAAGTTTATTGTCATGATTTTAGAAAGCCATGGCCTTTTAAGTTTGTCTCTTTTGCAGAAATAAGTTTGATTTTGTCTAGTGTCACTCATGTGTTGTTTCACTTCATTGGTGTTTTTAGCATGTGAGCATCTATCTTTATAAGTAATGTTAAAATAATAATAATTTATAACATTCACGGCAAAATTAACTAATATTATTGATGATGCTCCCTTAAATGGAAGTTTATGCTTGGCTTTGATCTGGATTTTTATTTTCATTATAATTTTTTTTAGTGAAAGGATATCATGCAGTGAAACCTAATATATATTCCTTCCATTCTTTAATGTTTTCCATTCAGCGATATGCATGGCTTGTTGCAACACAGTACCAAGCAATGGAGCTGGCAAAATCTGACTGGGCTGTTATTAAGAAGTCTCCTCCATGAGCCATTGATTCTTGGGGCATGGGTATGTTTTTTATTTTTCTTTCTATTATAAATTTATAATGCATTATGATGGAAATTTGCAATGAAGACTTGGCACAACTGCTGGAGTTGTTCCCTTGTGAGTAGTAGGTCCTAGATTTAGGTTGTTGAATCAGTCTTTTTGCTAATGCAAATAGATCCATATTCAGTAGTGGATTTTACTTTTACCCTTTTGGGGGTTCTCCATTGTGTAAGCATTACAACACCAGATTTCCCTTTTATGACGGCAATTTGGAATATCAGGAGGGATGAATGTAAGTAAACTTGTTGTACTGTTGCATTTTGGCTTGTTTGCTGAAGGTGACATTTTACGTCCTCTTTTTGACTAGCCCAGTCAATATTGTTGTGTTGTATGGCCATGACTATTATGGAACTTGTGAACGGGCTGCTTCCACGAAGAGGAACTTATGAATTTATACTTGGTTTCACGTAACATATTAAGCTTTTGGGACAATTGACTCTCAAGTCTCAACATGTTATCAAAGCTTATATGGAAAAGTAGTCATGAATTTGATTCTCTCCCCTTTCCCCAAATTCTGCTAGTTAAAAGGGCAACCCGGTGCACTAAAGCTCCCGCATACGCAGGGTCTGGGAAGGGGTCCCACCATTTTGGTGTATTGTACGCAGCCTTACCATGTTTTTTACACAAAAGGCTGTTTCCAGGACTTGAACCCGTGACTTTTCCAGTCACATGACAACAACTTTACTAGTTGCGCCAAGGTTACCCCTCTCCCCAAATTCTGCCAGTTAAAATTGAATTTCAGCAGAGGTAGGGCGCACCCGCACATGTTCTACTACACTTTAGACCATCTTTTTTTTGTTGGACTTATTTCAGTGATATAGACTTAGAAAAAGTAAAAATCAATAATGAACCATCATCTAATTGACCTACACCCTAACAACTAAAACTTTTGTGAGAGCAAGTCCTTATACTTGTTTTGGTGCAATTAGTGAACTCCCAAGCTCACTTAATCTTAGGGATTGGGTACGTACGTTTCTTCTTGCTCTTTCATCAAGAGCTAGCATTGATTTTATTTGTTTGTTTATTATAAATTATTTAAATATAATTCATGTGTGGTACATATTGATATGTTTTCATGTAAAGTTCTTCTACAAGTATATAACATATTTATCTTCCTGATTGAATATATGTGCGATTTCATGTGAAACATTCATCATTGTTAGAGGATATGAAAATATCTTATAATATTTCGATCTTATCTTAAAGTATCTTAGTTTATCTTAGTTTATTTTCTTATCTTAGAGCATCTTTTTGGATTTGTTTCATATTTCCTAGTTATTATGATTTGTAGATTCACAGAATACTTTTATTCCTGTCTTTTCACTTTTTTCCAAGTAGACCCCTCTAAATCATTAAAATTCTAATTTCATAGGCTGTCTAATCTATGAGCTATTCTCTGGTTTGAAGTTGAGCAAAATAGAGGAGTTAGGCAACACTGCCTCCATTCCCAAGGTCAGACTTCTCAGGAATCAACTTTTGTTTTATTTATTTATTTATTTATCGTCGTTTACTTTTATTCTTATTCTAATGAAGTATTCATTCTTAATCTCTGTATGTCTTTTTTTCTTTGTCTCACAGTCTCTGCTTCCAGATTACCAGTGGCTACTGAAGTCCATGCCTTCTCATAGATTAAATACATCAAAGCTTATAGAGAACAGTGGTGAGGGCTTCTTGATATATTATAATCATCAATTGTTGAAACTTTCTTTAGCTTAGCATTGTTGTAGCTTTGCTCTTTTGTTTGAAAGATTCATGTGTTTTGTGGTTAGCTAATAAGCTATATAGGATCAACTATATTCATGTATAAGGCTACTTAAAATTTTGACTTGTTATATCTTGGTATTGGAGTTCTTGTTATTAGGCTTTAGGATTGTCATGGACAGTAGCCGAGAGTTTCATGATAATATTTGGTAATTGGGTGTCTTTTGACAGTACGGTATTGGATATTGATTTTAGATTAAAGGGTTTCTGAGATGGCTTTTTAGCATAGTGTGAAAAGAAATTTTGTGTTTTACTTATTTTATTCAAGACAAGTTAGGACTTAGTTGATCAGAATGTAGTTAATTCTGAAATGTGCTAGTATATGTCTATAACTCTAATTTCATGATGAGATTGCATTTGTACACTAGGGTAATTTGATAGCATTGATCACCAAGTGGAGAGAGAAATTATTATATGTGTATCTAGGGTTATTGCTTATATATAAGAGTGATCTGGTTGTGTGAGCATATTCTAATGTAAATTGATTTTGGCTTTTCCTCATTTTGGAGGGAAATCTTCTGCTTCATAACCAGTTGCAAACGAGCAAAAATAAAAACCACCTGAACAATCATAACCAGTTGTAACTCAGTTGCTTTTCTTGTTTTGAACTTTTGAGAGTACCCATTTTGTGGTCAAGATATAATTTTCTGCAATTCTTCCTGTGTTTAGTTTGAGTTTGTTGGTAATTGATGTGCAGAGTATTTTCAAAATAAGTTGGTAGACACTATACATTTCATGGAAATTCTCAGTTTGAAAGATAGTGTTGAGAAGGACACCTTCTTCCGCAAGCTTCCAAATTTAGCAGAGCAGCTTCCTCGTCAGATTGTGTTAAAGAAGGTATGTCTCTCTGGAAGTTCTAATTCTTAACCTTTGATTTTATCAACTTTTTATCCCAATTGATTTTGTTGGTATTTTTTGGTTTTCACAGTTACTTCCTTTATTAGCTTCTTCCCTTGAATTTGGTTCAGCTGCTGCCCCCACTTTGACTGCATTGTTAAAAATTGGTTCCTGGCTTTCAGCTGAGGAGTTCCGTGTCAAGGTAAATAGTTCCAATACCAGCGTAAATGTCTCTCTATTATGGACTCATCTCATGTATTGGATTTCAATTTCAATATATAATGTATAGGTTCTTTCAACAATAATTAAACTCTTTGCCTCCAATGATCGAGCTGTCCGTGTCAGCCTTCTCCAACATATTGATCAATATGGAGAGTCATTATCAGCTCAAGCTGTTGATGAACAGGTATGTAGTCAGGATAAGATGTCTAAATTTCCTTACTTCCCTACTTTTTTTTCTTGCTGTAAAATATACCGAGATTCATGTTTTACGTTGTATTTTGCAATAATGTTGACACTTACTATCAGGTTTACCATGTTGCTACTGGTTTCTCTGATGCATCTGCTTTTCTGAGGGAACTTACTCTTAAGTCCATGTTAGTTCTGGCTCCGAAGGTATGTCTATTTATATTCATGTGATACTGATTATCTTTGCATTGATTCTATTTGAAAAAGGAGAGACGTTACTAGTCTAATGAGAAATTTGGACACAAATTTGTTATCAGTTATATTGCTAGTTACTGATTTTCTAGTGTACATTATATTAAAAGTATCTAACAGAGACTAGTCAAAAGTCAAAACACAGTGGAAGCAACTGTAACTAACAAGTGTTAGTTACAGTTACGCAATAATTATCCTAGTCTTGTCATAGGATAGTACTAGCACTGTGACTAACTCTCAAAGTTAGTTACAATCAGAATAGCTTCTATATTGAAATCGCAACTCATTGTAACAATTCAACAATTCAGAAATCATATAACTCAAGAAGCTTAGTGTTGTCTTCTCTCTGTTCTAGAATATGAACCCAATTCCAACTTCTAACGCATTAGTATGTATGCCCTGGTGATTGTGAAGTTTATTAAGAAGTGATACCTGTTCTATTTAAGCTTTGATGGAAAATATAATATAGACCTCATTTTTAATTATGTCAATTTAAGGCAGAACTAAATGAATTAAAATCAGTGATGTTTATGTTCAGATTTGATGCCAAGATGTGGTTAGATGCATGATCTTGGGATCGCAGTGGTGTCAATGGGAAGCGAGAGGTAAAGGACAGTGCTTTGATCATTGTTCATGTTTAGTAAGCTACTATCTTATCTAGTTAAGTAGAGGTCTGGGTTGTGTCAGAGCTTGGGAATTAGAATTATAGAGCTATCATTGCTCTTAAAACTATCTGTCTTTTCAATTTGTATATCATTTTTGGTTTGAGTCCCTTCAAATTTTGAAATCACTTTAGACCTAAAGCTAATCCAAGTCCAGTGGATGGATCCACTTAAAGGGGAAAAGTTCTCCAAACATCTATTTTCATTCACACGACTCGAACTTGATACCTTATTTAACCAAACTCATTGTCACTTAGACCTATAGCCTATTGGTGTTAGTTTTTCAAATTTTAAACAAAAGAAAAAACAGAAAAGCACCAACCAAGAGAAAAAAAACCAATGGGACAAAACTGCCGAATCCCTCAAAATATTTGTTAGTGAACCCCATTAAAAAGGAAATGTTCTTGAAAGTTCAAGTCTTTTATCTTTACTGTTCATTTCCTGTTTAGCCCTCCTAAATTCTCTCTTCTATTTGATGAATCTTTAGCATGAAATTAATTTCTTTATTTATACTATTGTTTGTCTCATGATTACAGATGTCTCAAAGGACCTTGTCTGTGTCATTATTAAGGCATCTATCAACGTTACAGGTACTGCTTCAACTCTTTAATGATAAATGTGTTGGGAGTAAAGGCTAATTACTTATGCTGACTAAGTGAAGAATAACATACAAGACTTTCATTTAGCTCTCGTGAACACTTATGACTCTTAAAATTTGCCGATAATTTGTTTGTCAATTTTGAATTTTTTATTGAAATGGAGTAGTCTTATTAATGTTTATTTTTGGGGGGTGAGGGTCATGCATAAAAACATATCGTAGTTTGTTTCTTACTTTTTTCTTTTCTAGAACTTACAAGATTGACACTTTGTTTTGTAGCTTGATGAAGAGCCAGCTATTAGAACAAACACTACTATCTTGCTAGGAAATATTGCAAGCTACTTAAATGAAGGGGTATGCTGAAATGATACCTGCAAGTTCAAATAGTTTGCTATATTTAATTTCATGATAGTAGCATATATTCATCGGTGAATTAACTCTTTAGGACTATTTTTGCAGTCAAGAAAAAAAGTGTTGATTAATGCATTTGCAGTTCGTGCTTTACATGATACCTTTCCACCTGCTAGAGGAGCAGGTATTAGATTCATACATATCTATTTATACTATTTTTCTTCAGTTATGCAGTTTGATAAATTCTTCAAACAACATTTCCTCTCATCATTTTGTATCTTGATTGTCAGGCATTATGGCTTTATGTGCCACCACTTCCAACTATGACATCACTGAAATTACCACTAGGATTCTTCCTAAAGTTGTTGTACTCACAATTGATCCTGACAGGTGATTTATTATTTATGATATCGCCCTTTCCTATTTGTAGATCATTCTCTTCATTGTACCTTTGCGTATTTCCCATTTTCAACATTTTCAATTCGGTGATTATGTTATTCTTGTCATGATTCAAACAGTGATGTTCGATCTAAGGCATTTCAAGCTATTGATCAATTTTTACAGATGACAAAGCAACATTATGAAAAGGTATACGATGAGGTTCTTTTTGCCTGTTACTAGATTCATACTATGGTTCTTGAAGTTGTGTGTATATATTTGAGAAGAAATCAGATGTAATTTCAGAAATTACTTTTTTAAACCCAACTTCTGATTTCATGCATTAAGACTTTATATATTAAATTAGAATATATTTTCTTGAGAGTGACTTAATCCTTAGTCTACTCTCCATTAAAGAATGACACATGTCATTCTTAATTTCCCCTTTAAATTTCAAAATTCATTCTTTTGAATCAACGTCTTGTTTACAATTTTAAACATGTTCCTCTTTTAATCAATATTTTTTATATTTCACCTAAATTTGTTGTTCATATCTACCTAATAATTTTAAACATGTCATTTCTTAAAATATTTTCTTTTACTACCTTTTTATATTGTCAAATATTATCAAAATTTTAACGCACTGGCGCATATATGGGAGGGAATACCCGCTAGTTCCTATTTATCCTTCACACGTGATCTCCAATCACACAATTTTACCATCTATGCCATTTTTTATTTTTTTGTAGTTGAGAAAAAAGCCATTTTATTAGGAGATTTCTTGTGTGATGAAAGCACAATTATTCCACATGTTTTTGTGGGTTCTACCCCATATCTGAATCGCATTATATAAACATAACAAAATAGTGATGATCTTCAGCTCTAAGCTTATTGGTGACAATTTGTCCTTTCCCCTCTATTGGTTATTTGTGCTCCTCATGCTCATGCTCTTATCTGTCTCTCTTATAGACAAATCTAGAGGCTACTGAGGGTGCAGGCATGGGAAGCTCATCAATTCCAGCAAATGCAAGTTTACTTGGGTAGGTTGGTTTGAGATTGTATAGAATTTTGGAGTTGATTGAAAATTACTATATATACAATATAAATTAGTCAAATGATACTTTTTGATGCATGCCCACTCTAGGAAAGGTAATTAATCAGGTTTAATATAAAGGCAGCAGCTGTAGTTGTGTTGTCTATATAGTCTTAAGGAGGTCTGCATCACCTTAGGGTGCCTGATTTTCTAGTGGGGCTTCAGTCCTCTTTATCTGCATCTGTGCTGCTGAGCATTTTCTCCACATTTAATCCTTTGGTTCTGACTTAACTCTTGTCACTGTGTAGATGGGCTATGAGTTCCTTTACCCTGAAGGGCAAACCTTCTGATCATGCTCCAGTTGCTTCTGTGAGTTCTAGTACCCTTACACCAACATCTTCTAATGCCAGCTCAGGTATTCTTAATCATCACTCTCTTATATAAATTATTTTTTGCTAATTGCATCATCCTCTGAATATCTGATGAGATATACACCTCTTTTTGGCCTTCTTTGCATCAAAATCTTGTTTCGTGTTTATTTTCATAACTAAATTCATAAGTCATAAAAAGTGCAGCATGACTTCAACCACCTGATCATCCATATAACTTCAGACACTACTAATATTTTCTTACCAAGTTCAGTAATGTGGACTTATTTCACTTGAATAATGCTACCTCCCTGGTGTACAATTAGTGAAGTAAACACAGAATCATTTAGAATGGTAACTCTCTTCCCAAAAATCAAACTTGCTATATCTGGGCATGGTTTTATGTTAATTATTAAATGAAGAAAAGGGGAAGAAAACTGAGAAACTGAGGGAAATGACAACTGAAGATCTCATCCCTGATCTCCTTACCCACCACCCTTGAGGCAAAGATGTTAACTCTACTCCTTCATCTGATCTGTTAATGATGGCATAATTTGTTCTGCAGATTCAGGCAGTTTCCTTATATGGGTACATTTTTTACTAAACTGTTTATATTGTCTCTTTTTTGGGTTTTCTAGTTGTAGATACTCCTTCAACAGCACCTATTTGTGTAAATTCCACACCAGATTTCAGTGAGCACCACGCTTCTACATCGACGGATGACTGGGGGGAACTAGAGAATGGAATTGACGAGGAGCTTGAAAACGACAAGGGTGGGTGGGAAGATCTAGAACCACTCGAAGAGACAAAGCCAACTCCAGCTCTTACTAACATTAAAGCAGCTCAAAGGCGGCCAGTTTCTCAACCTGTTTCACAGACAAACGGTATTAATTATTCAACTGTTATTTTGGTAGTAATATTTCCACATTTCCATGTCTGCTAGTACTGTTAATAATTTTCAATGTCATACATTGGAAGTTGCATATGTTTATACCCACGAATATATCTTCGGAAAGTGGATGGCGTGAGTGTAACAATTCCTACTTCCTAGTTCATGTTTTCACTTAATTATTGGATAGGCTTTGCCGTTGAGTGAATCAGCACGTTTAGTCATCTTTCCCTATGAAATCAACTTTGAATTTTTGCTTTATGCAAGGACGGTTACTAATTTGATAATCATTATTGAAAAATAGTAATGTTTTAGAGATGCTGCTTCCATTTTATATATCACCTGATCCGTACTTGAGAATTCGACATTTCCATCAAATGCAAAAGGAATATTCATCCCCATAACTTAATTCATGTACCTGGTTAATCATCTGTATGTGCACATGCATCAATTGAAGTTTTTGAATTTTTATTTGTAGGTACAAGTTTGCAACCCAAAACTAAACCGAAGTTGTGCAAGGATGAAGATGATGATTTGTGCGGTGCTAGCGCAGCTCCTGCTCCAAAAACATCAAAACCTTTAAATTTGAAATCAACTGTAGCTGATGATGCTGCTGCTGCCCGGGCTGCCAGTGCAGCTCCTGCACCCACTACAAGGGCCAAACCCTTATCAGCTGGCAGATGTCGGGGAGCCAAACCTGCTGCTCCAAAATTAGGTGCTCAGCGGATAATCCGGACACCATCCGGGGTGTAAACCAAATTGCCACTTGCCAGGGCACAAAAGAAACGAGGAAATGTTGAGTTTTTAGGTTTCTTTTTTCTTGCGGTGGGTGGTAATCATGTTTAAATACAGGAACCCATCTAGTATATCAAATTACTTTGTGCTTTCTATTAGCGTAATTGATTTGAAATTTCTTTTTAACGTCATTTTTGTTTAGAAGAAAATCTCGGGTAAATCAACAGTTTAATGTTGTTACTATTTGAGTGATCAACTTGGTCGACTTTTCCTTTTAGAAGATTGTTAACCCGAGTTCATGGGATACTTTAGAACGCTTTCAAAGGTTTAAATACTCCTAAACTACAACCAAAATAAGGATTAACGTGAAGGCTGAATTCTGAAACAAACGTTGTTATTCATTTAAAAGTGCTCACTTTAGGGGAGCCGGATGGACCCTTTAAAATTAATTTGTGTAAAAAAAAACATTAATTTTTTTTCGTCCAAAAAAACTGCTGTGATGCTTAGAATTTCTCAAGGACAAATGTCTTTTTTTTTCTTCACAAAAGAATAAATATGTCGCCTAATCTTGTCACAAGAACTGAATGTTTATTAAGATAAAAGGTCTTGCTAACCAGTGTCATCAGGGCGATGGATAAAGAATTTACAAATAAATTTTTTGTCTTGGAAATATAACATGTTACTTTTGACTAAGTAATGATTACACAATCTTTTCATGAAAACTTACTTGTTTTGGATGTTTAACCAATACATGTATCTATAACTATATATAGAGGAGATACATCGTTTTAAAGGGTCATTTTTTTCATTTTTACCCTTTATATAAACTATTTTATCCTTTTTTAAAAATTATTAATTAAAAAATAGTTGGATCTCATTAAAACAAGAACAATCTCGTTACAATAGAAACAATATATTTTTTTTATAGCGGCAATAGAAACAATATTGAACACTATAATTTTTTTTTTATAGTTATTTGTCAAAAATATTCTACCACTTAATATAACAAAATTGACATATCTTTCTTTATAATTGTTTTTGTGTAGCCTATTTTCAACATGCTTAAATTATCCTCAAATAATTTTACTCCTAAATCTATTAATTTTGGTTTGTTTGCTATAAATATATATTTTTTTACAAATTTTATTCACTTTTTTAAACTAATATTTTTCTTGAGTGTAAATATTATAAAATTAAAATAAACAACTTAAATCAAAATTGATATAATACAAATAGAAAATGCGGATAGACAAAGAAGGGGATACTTGATTTTAGTGTAGTAATTTTCTTTCAAGTATACCCTTCATTTAAACTATTGTCTCCATGTAGATAACTCGGTTCTTAGGGCGTTAAAATAAGTAGGGGTTAAGGTTCAAAGTTCAGATTCCCTGCATATTCATCTCAAGAGTGAAAATCTAACTATTAAATTAAAAAGCTATTATAATTCCAGTTTTATTATTTTTTTAATATTAAAATATTATTTAAATCTTTAATTATAAAAATTAGCTACTTCTATATGTTTATATGTTTAAAGGGTAGATAAAGTTTTGGAAGGTGAGAACAAGAGGGAAAATCTAACCAATAAATTAAAAAGCTATTATAATTCGAGTTTTATTATTTTTTTAATATTAAAATATTATTTAAATCTTTAATTATAAAAATTAGTTACTTCTATATATTTATATGTTTAAAGGGTAGATAAAGTTTTGGAAGGTGAGAAAAAAAAGACAATTTTTTTTAGAGGAAAAAAAGACAATTATTATGTTTTTGTTCCTTTAAATAAATAAAATACCATTTTTTTTACATAAGCAAATAAATAAAATAAAAGATAAAGTTTTTTGTTTTGACAAAAACATAAAAGATAAAGTTGGTGGGTGACTCATCATCAACTCAGCAAATATGAAGTTGTAAATTAAATTAAATGTTTGAAATTTTGCAATTGAAAACTTAGAACCCTAAATCCCTTTCTTCAAAAAAAAAAACCCTAAATCCTTTCACTTTGTTCAATTCTTCTTCAATATGAGCATGACCCAATTTGCTATGGTATGTTTTCATAATTCTCTTCCTTTCTATCAATTTGCTCTCACGAATTTCAGTTTTGCTTCTCTGTTTCTGTGTATTATGCTCTTTTAATGCTACCCAATTGCATTATTTACTGTAAAGTTACAAACTTTAGAACCCTAATTTAAGTTTCAGCATCAAGTTGGTTCCTTTATTTCATGTCAATTGAGGGTAAATGCTTCTGTGTTGAAATTCTATGTTTTGTGTTAATTTGATATCATGTTGATTATGATTTTGCTTTACCTTTTAAGTTATTTGAACTGATATGGCTCTGTGGAGCATCTTTTTAGAATGGCCATATGATACTGAGAGTTTAACCATGGTCGGTGTTATAAACTATTTTACACCGACATCCAATGAGAAATCGTGATATTGCTACGTAAGTCCAATTTGTAGCCGCAATCTAAAAATAATTGCAAAATTCTGAATTTTCACTGGACTTCAGTGTAAAGATAGTTTACTGGTGATGGACATGGTGCATGTCTCCTTGCAAGTATCTAGTTCTTACTAATGTATATATATTTCAGGTTGAGGAGTTGGCTTTTCTTGTGAAGGACAATCTTCCTTGCAAACATCTAGTTCTTACAATGGAAGAACTCTTAGTTAACTTTCTTGAGGCCGACGATACAAGGTAACCTATATGAGATGCGTTTTGAGTGGTGTTTATTGTTTAGCCGGCTTGATTATTAATTCAAGCCATCACTATGTGTTATGGAAGTTAAAGGTTTAGTTAATGAAATGATGATTATCAGTATATTGAAATGCATGTGAGTCATATCTTGATTCGGTACTAAATTAAACCCAATCAATTTGAATATTTAGTATCTATCTGTTTGGATATGATTCCAATCTTAAATCCCTTGATGAATCTCGATTCATTCTAATGTTTCCCTACCTGAACTTTTTGTAGCCATTTACCTAACTCTTTTTTGTTAACTTTGTACCAACCACTTTTCATTTGTCATTTGGTATATGACTTGAAACTTGAATTATTTTGAGGTTTAGGTATGATATGTCACCATATAATTTTGGTATATGACATTTTTATTGGAAATGTATCTTATGTTCATAATAAGATTGGATTCACGCTTCAAAAAAAATGGTCTTCCGATTCACGAATTGATAACCTTGAGCAAACTATTAATGTTGTAATTGTCTCTAACTTTGTTATGGACAAATTTGAGCTCTCAATGGATCCTTCCGATATTTTTTTCGCTCTGTTTAGTCTCTCTTTCAATCTTTGTATTTTTATCTTTTAGGTTTCAAAGGACATGGAAGAGATGGCTTCAAACAATGTTTTTCTGAGTTTTTCTCTGTAATCAACTGCACTTATGAATTCTCGTGTGCTGTATGTGTACCTATGGCCCATGAAAGAAAGTAGTTTAATGTACTGAAAATTTTAAAATATAATATTGCAATCTAATATGGTTTTTAATTCAATGCAACGATTTTTGTAATTTAGTTGTATAAATCTTGCAAGTAAGCAAAAAGGTTTATTTATATATGCATAGCAATGTACTGAAAATTATTAATTATTAAATATTATAAAATATAACACTGAAATTTAATATGGTTTTAAATTCAATGCGATGATATTTTAGATACAGTTGATTAATCTTGTAAGTAAACAAAATGGTTTATTTATATACACATCAAAAACTATGATCAAAATTTTAATATAACAGCCTGCTTATCGATTTTAAAACCTTAAAATACGGCTCTTCACATTTTCACTTGTTGTATAGATTGTCTCAAGTGTAAAGGAGGAGCTTTTGAGAGTGGCTCTAAGTTTGTTTGGTCATTTGTAGCATATAATTTTGTAGCTGCCATTTGTGGCAATTTTATTTATGCTTGCTGTGTTAAATAGTTGTTTAATTTTCCTTGGTACCATCTATGAATTTTGAAACAAACACCAGACACGGATAAACCTAGGAGTGTTGATGCTTTGTAGGGTACCATACACGGTGTTTCTTAATATCTGTTTTTATTGAACTATAGTTCAGATGGGATCTTGGAATTGGAGCCAATGAACTCTTACAACCGTCTTCTCTTACATCGCCTTGCAGAGATATTTGGGTATTTTTCTTTATAAATTATATTGTTTGCAAGCCCATTTCAAATATTTTTTTGGTTTCATTTTAAATCTGCATATACTTTTCCTTTATTTGATATTTGACATAACTGGTGGCAGGTTTGCACATGAATCTGTTGGTGAAGGAGAAGATCGCCATTTGATTCTGGAGAGATGTCCAGATACATCTATGTAAAAACTACTCTTTTAACTCTCCTGGTCCCTTTTTTTATTTTATTACGTTTTTCCAATTGTATTTTAGGGACTACTGTAAGGTTTCGTTTACAAACTAACGTTTATATGTGGGTCGCAGACCTCCAATCCTTGTCAGTGATATCCTAGGGACGTATGATGAACCTCAATCTTTGTTTGCATCACACCAAATATTAAGGAGAAAAGAAGCCTCTCCAGGTATGACACACTACTAATTCTTCTATCTTTCGGTTACGGTAATGCATTACACGCAATACTGATTCTGTCTTTTGGATTCCTGTTATGAAAAGAACATAACATTTAACACATGTGGTGAATTAGATTTATGGTTTACTATTTTATTTGAAGAGTTGGAACAGTACTGTTGGAAAGTTTTGCATACTCTGAAGTTAGTTTGCTATACAAATTAAATTTCTTGGCTAATCAAGTATAATTTTTGTATCTGAAAATTATTGTTATTGTCCTTGTAGAAGCATATATTTTTTACTATGTTTTTCTTATTTTATTTGATATTGCATTATTATAGTATAAAAAGCATAAGCTATCTAGATAGCACAAAATTATTATTTTTTATTGTCTAGGAAACATGAATATGAAACAAACATGAGTTTGGTGGTGTAGATGTATGAACAAAGCTAATTCTTGAAATATATATCTTCTAGCAAAACCTT
>Ga0315914_1001779_pt1 | contig 32817 bp, 14 predicted proteins | sample MpolenodulesMG_FD_203920 | JGI IMG/M metagenome (GOLD analysis project Ga0315914, IMG submission 203920) | Medicago polymorpha root nodule microbial communities from Los Angeles, California, United States - elongated nodules | ecosystem: Host-associated > Plants > Roots > Nodule | place: USA...
TGATTTTTATTACGGTAAACAAACACAAAATAGATTCAGATTTTTCATAAAATCTCTAAATTATTTTAATTCAAAATCATTTTTATTTTAATTTATAACAACGGGATCTAAATGTAAAAAAAAAAAAACAAAAACCGGGATCTAATTGTGAAGAGAGGTTAGTGTTTCTTATGTTTAATTTGAACTCATCTGAATCTTACATCTAATCCAAGGGTAAAATTTACTGGCTCACCAATGAAATACCTTGCCATTACCTTATGTTAGCAGCTACATTATTATATTAATTAAAAGTAATAACTTATTGTAAAAAAAATAAAATCAGCTTTGACGGGCAAATGCAGGTAAAAAACCCCAAACCACCGTGAGAGATATACCTTGGCCTCTCACGGTAGCACCCGCCTAATAACAAACGTTTTGTAAATACATCCGTAGTTGCATTCGTGCGTATGTATTAAAAAAAAAGCATTAAAAAGTACTTTATTGGCTAAGCAATTATGGGGATGCATTTACAAAACTAGAAACTTAATTTAGGTGAAGAAGTATTGTTCTTCACTAAAAAGATCCAAATATACTCAAGAAGCAGTTTATTTTATGTAATCCTCTAGCATTGGTTGAAAGCAGCTGATGACAGTGTTGATATATGTTACCTGAGAAATAGGACATACAAAACATAAGTGCTTCGTGATTGTGATTGTGAATGTGAATGTATGACCATATTAGAACCCCATACCATACATGCACACCAACAAATGCATGGTTCATTGCATACCTACACGCCCTCACCAGTTTAATTACAACCACAACCGAGTATGCGGAAGAAAAAACAAAAACAATCTCCACAGCAGAAATGTCATGCTTCTTGGTAAGTTGCAGTGATGCAATATGCTAGTCACAAGATAGAGACCAAGACTTTACAAACAATAAATAAATAATACAAATCAATCTGCTCAAGCATCATTATAAGAGTCCTGGTATCTGGGAGTTGGGAAGACTATCTAAAGATTGTTCATCAAGTACATCATAGAGGTAGACACTATTTTAAGAACAGTTTAATTAGTATAATAGCTGATGGAGATTTTAAGTAGAAAACGAAGTTTTTCTAAACCATAACTCATTGGCATATTTAAAAGTTAAAATTAGGAATTGAATGAACTCTTTTTTATATATTTTAAACCATCTATAATAAAGAAAAAATTCATACAAATGCCACCTACAACTACAAGTTACATGTTCACATTTCCCCTGAAACAGGAAACATCGAGGCGGAACAATGACAGCCAGAAGGTCACTAGTGTTGAAATGCATCGACCCCGATTCTGCAATTAGCCTTGAGTCCAGATTTTGAACTCCACCATATTCTTCAGCATCTTTACCAGAATGAGGTGATTTCCAATTACACCCTTTTAGGCATCATAGTGCAGTTACAACTTACAAGTCACAACAAAATTCTCACAAGTCAATAATATCTTTTGGGGTTTTGCCTATCCAAGATACCACCGAGATTGGCCAGGGCATCATTAAATTTACGGATCTTGAGGAAACCTCTGATCATAGATGTTTCCCTTTCCGACATTTGCGCTTTCTCCATCACCATATTGACGAGTTCAATGAGAGTGTCCTCCATTGATAAAGAACAAAGCCCTTCCGCCAAAAAACCAAATGATGGAAACTCTGGCAATATTCCTTTCTCCAACATCTCAACTGTAAAATCAACAGCCTCTTGTATCGGTCCTCCACCATTACACAGGCCACGGAAAACGATTTTGTATGATATAGCATCTGGTGGATCACTTTTTTCCATCATTTCTCTGAAAAGTCTCATTCCTTCTTTAGTTCTCTTCCTTTTGAATAATGCTTGAATCACAGGGTTATAAGCACGAGGAGTCAAGACTATACCTTTCATCTGGACCGATCGAAGAAGCTTACTTGCAACATCTAGTCTACCAGCTCTACATAGTCCACCGATAAGAGTGCCATAGGTAACGATATCCGGTTCACACCCATTTGAAGCCATAGTTTGCACAATATCAGCTGCTTTCTCTATATCTCCAACTCTGCAGAAGTATGTAAGCAATGAATTATACGTGAATTTGTCAGGCTGTAATCCTTCCATTATCATTTGATCCATAAGTTGAGAAGCTTCTTCGACTCTCCTGTTTTTACAAAGACCGTCGATAAGTGTGTTATACGTTATAGAACTTCTTGACACCCCGAGAAGTTCCATCTGATCAAATATCTCCTCCGCATCTTCAATCCTTCTGCTTTTACACAAACCATCTATCAAAGTGTTGTACACCACCGCATTCCTAGCACAGCCACTTGACTCCATTTCTTTCAACAGCATCAATGCTTCTTTAAGCCTCCTTTCATAGCATAAACTGTCAATCAATATACTGTATGTGAACTCGTCAGGTTTACACCCTTTGTTCTTCATCTCCTCGAACATCTCCATCGCAATATCTCGGTTCTTACTCAAGCATAGACCCTGTATCAAAGTATTAAACGTACAAACATCCGGCAACAACCCTTTGCTAACAAAAATTCGTGCAAGATCAGTGGCAGCTTCAATTTCATTCTCCTTACACAAAGCGCTAATAAGTGTATTGTAAGTTACAGTATTCGGAGAACATTCTCTCAAAATCATTTGTTGCAAAATTTCCACCGCCTTATCAAATTCACCTAACTTACACATTCCAGATATCAACGAATTATAAGTATACACATCAGGATCAAACCCTTTTTCAATCATGAAATCCACAATATCCAAAGCATCATTAACATTTCCAATTCTACAGAACCCATTCACCAAAGAATTAAAAGTAACCTGATCAGGATTAAACCCTTCCTCAGAAACCTCCTGCACAAACCTAAGCGCTTCCTCAATGCGGCCTTCTTTGCAAAAACCATTCACCAAAACATTCACAGAAACAGCTGTAAGCAAACAACCATACCCCACCATTTGTTTTTTCATCCTCAAAGCACCATTCAAATCACCTTCTTCAATAAAACCCTGCATCAAAGTGGTGAAAGTTTTCTCATCAGGCTTCAACCCGTGATTTGCCATTTCCTCAAGCATCAAAATTGCAGGCCTTAATTGATGAGCTTTACACAAAGCCTTAATCAAAACATTAAAAGTTGAAACATCAAGAACAACACCCTCATTAACCATCTTCGAATGAAGCATTTCAACTAGTTTAAGCTTATTATCCTCGACTAGAGCATCGAGGGCAATATTGTAAAAATGGGTATCTGGTTTAAACCCTGATTCATTTTCCAATATCTTAAGCAAGTTTTCGATTTCATGGAAATTGGTAAAACTTTGGATAAGGGTAACGAAAGTGGTGGTGTTTGGGACGGAACCGGAAGATGATTGTGTGAGTTGAAGAAGGATTTCATTGGGAGGGAGGGGGTGATGTGTCGTGGAAGAAGGGGAGGTGCAAAGAGTGGGGAATTTGAAAGTTGAATTGGAAGAGAAAGAGATAGAGAAAGATAAGGGTTTTGAATGAGGGTGTGGGTTTAAGGTGCGAGCGAAAGGGTGAGGGAGAGAGTGAAGTGGAGAGAGTAGTGTCATTGAGACAGTATTACAAACATTAAACATGCGTTAGGAGAAGGAAATGGTAGATTGCTGGTGAAGTTGGTGGTGCGGCTTGAGGATGAGGATTAAACAAAAGTTGAAAATCTTTTCTTTCAAAAAAACAAAAAAAAAAAGGTTGAAAGTCTTTTCACCGTTTGAGAATAACTTGTCAATTTTACTGAAGAGAAACAGGTCTCTCTTTGTGATATTTGAACATCATTTTCTTTTGTTCCTATTCAACAACTCATCTTATTTAAAAAATAGTTTTGCTAGAAGACATCTTTTATGAAAGTGTGTTTTAATAAGTTATCCCATTCGCATTTACTAACAGACACAAACTAATTTTTATGAAATGTTTTTTTAGCAAGTTTTAATTATAAAAGTGGATAATCACACCTTGAAGTGTGACTTGCTAAAAAACACCTCTAAATGATGTCTTCTAATAAAACCCTTTAAAAAAAAAATAGTTTTTAAAGAAGTAAATGTTTCAGTTTGCAATACACAAAATACGTGATTTAAAGTTTTTAATAGTATTTGAGGACATTTGTTCTTTTGAAAAAAAAAACAACTAATCTTCTATGCATCTCTCATCTTACCACGTCAATAGTATATATGACTTTTGTATGGACTATATGGAGAGAGATGAACAATATGAAGTTATTTGGACAAAGAAACTTCATGGCTGGAATTCTAGACATAAACTCAAGTTAACATACAATCAATTGGAAACTTGAACCATTCATAACAAAATTATGGAGTGACCAACTTATTACACCAAAATACCGATAGTGTGATGAATTAGATTGATATAGAGTCTTACACCTTTAATGACATGTTACTTTTTATTTTATTTTTACAACAAGGTATTTCTTTTAAGAAATCTAAATGCAGATTTTTCATAACAAAAATCATTTGTTAATGCATATCCCTCTCGAATGATCATTAGTATGTAGATTTTTTTGGGCATTGTGAAATTAGATACCATCACTTATCGAAGATGGTAATAATGCTTTTAGAAGCTAGCTACCTGTCAACGTGGAGACAAGAAAAAAATCTACTAGCCAAATAATTAGTTGAAATTGTTCAATCGAGTAAATGGAAATCAAGATATTTCAAACAAGAATACAATGATAATCGCTCAACCTAATCATTCTTCATCACCCAGAAATAGTGAAAGAAAATATTAGAGGCGCAAAATGAATTTGCAAGGACTTTATGATCAAACAAGCTTAAGCAATTTAATCACTGTAAAAAAAGCAATTTAATTATAAATTAATAATAATTTAGTACTAAAATGGTTCCTTTAAACTCATCATTTTTACCATATTTGTTCAATTTCACAATTAGATTAACATCTTCCATATTTCATTTTGCCAAAAAATCTTCCATATTTCAAGAGGCTTGCATACTAGTGACTTTTGTTTGTACTAGCGTTTTTCTATAAGCCTCATGATTGCTAACTATAACAGTCACTGGTTAAGTAAACAAAAGGGATAATTTTTATATTGAAAACAAGGGAAATGCTAGCAACACACATTCTAACACACACTCTCTTTGATTGGTTAAAAATCACATGGAACCCACCAAATTTATATAGGACCCACATGATTTGGTGGGACCCATGTGAATTTTAACCAATCGAAGAGAGTGTGTTGAAAAATGTGTGTTAGAATGTGTGTTGTTAGCATTTCTCATGAAAACAATTTTCTACACTTAATATTTGATTACATAAGTTTCAATAAATTCTTATTAGGCTTGTATCTCTAATTAGTTTCTAAAGCATTAGTTAGCATTTTTTTATAATATACTATAGATACATAATAAAAAATAAATGATATAATTCAATCGAGTAAATAAAAATTAAAAAATGCATGTTCTCATACACAAACAAACATATTATAGCACATACTAGTTTATCAAATTTAACAGAACATTAGTTTTGTTTAACAATAAAAAGGCATCCCCTCACGCCTGGTTTATTAAATAACAAACCATCTTAAACCAAGTTTTAGGGCTAAAAAAATAGCCTTACGTATATGCTTTTACTTACCAAGTAATGTAATCGAAAGTTGCATGGTCTTCTATGGTTGGGGAGATTAAAAACATTTCCATTGATTCATTTAGCTTTAATAGAACAGAAGATAAGCAACAACATCGACAGATATTTAAATAATACACCTACATGAATGTAGCCAAGGTGTCAAAATGTTTTTCACAATTGGAATCTTTGATATTGCACCATTGCAGTGGGTTTGCAGTTAAAATACGACTACATCGAGAAAAATATTGTTCCTACTTTCTTCTATGTTTTTCTTTACATGAGAATATCTATTACGTTTCTGGGACGTTGAAATCAAATTCAACTACACAACACATATTATAAAACTATTGTGATTTTGATAAGTAGTCTAGTAATTGTATTCACACATTTTAAATACAAAGAAGTAGAGAATTAAGAATTCGAACCATGACCACCGCATGTTATTTACCCTTGCATTGAGTTGTGCTTACATAACCATTCACAAACACTTTTATTATGCCGATATATCGACAAACAAATTACTTCTACTTGACCTCAAAAAGATAACTTCTACTTAAAAAAAGCCTAATGCCCATATTCTGAACAAAATGAAATTCTTCTAGACTCTTGCACTACATAAACCGAAACTCTTAGTTATTTTTTATGTTGAGGGTATTTATATATAAATCGAACAAAACAAAATTAATATGAGTTAAGTATGTTTTTTTTTATGTACAAAAGTTAAGTATGTTTTTATTCCTTTAAAATCATCAAGTTTCATTTTTCATTCCTAAAATAGATCTATCTTTTAGTCCCTATAAAATGATCATAGAAGCAGTTTTAGTCCCTATCAAATCATCATGCAAGCACTTTTAGTCCTCATTGCTAACTCAACATATATTTTCAAAGCATGTTTAGAACATAAAAAATAGTTTCTCCACAATTTCTTTTTTTAAATGGGATCAATTAATACTATACTTTTGAATGCCAAAAGTTTATAAAAAAAAAGTTACGAAAATCTGGAGATAATGCCAAAACCTTGTAAAAAAAAGTTGTGTAAATTGGAATCTAGAAAGGAAAATTTGAGGTCATATTTTGTGGAAGAACTTTTTATAATGTTCTAAATATTCTTAAAAATAAAAACTATTAAAAAATATATGTTGACTTACATAAAATTAGAATTTAGAATGTGAATTTTAAATGACGAGTTGGTTCGTTTTGATTCACTTCTATAGTAGTCGGTGTTAATAGTAGAAAATATGAAGAAAAGCCCAAAACAAGAAAAGCCCAATGGGGTTTATAATAAAATACCGGTGCTAAACGATTAACATCCCCTTCTCCTTCTCTTCGAAAATCTACCTGTATCCCGGCGGCGAGGCAGAGAACCGGCAGTACGATGGTTAAAGTTGCTTTCTACCGGAACTGTGAGTATCTATCTTCCATTTCGTTACTATGATTAATTGATTGTTGAATTTATGGTTGATTTTGTTTGAATTGAACAACCATACACAGATGGTAAAACATTCAAGAAGCCGCGTCGTCCATACGAGAAGGAGCGTTTGGATGCTGAGTTGAAGCTGGTCGGAGAATACGGTCTTCGGTGCAAGAGGGAGCTTTGGAGAGTTCAATATGCTCTGAGCCGTATCCGTAACAATGCAAGGAATCTGTTGACACTGGATGAGAAGAACCCTCGTCGTATCTTTGAGGGTGAAGCGCTCTTAAGAAGGATGTTTAAGCATGGTCTACTTGATGAAACTCAGAACAAACTCGATTATGTCTTGGCTCTCACTGTTGAGAATTTTCTTGAACGCCGTCTTCAGACACTTGTATTCAAATCTGGTATGGCCAAGTCCATTCATCATGCTCGTGTTCTTATCAGGCAGAGACACATCAGGTATATATTCAACAACTGATTTCTGTAAAGTTCTGCTAATGTGTGTTTACTAAATGTTGTTCTGAAAACTAGATCATGTTTAGACCAATGTTGGATTTGCATTGTTGTATGGTTTACACGCTTTCTGTGTTTTGTGAGTATCTATGTAGCACTGGTACTCCTGGATTATGCGTACACATATGATTACACCAAATTATATCATTTTCTCAAATTATTATCGGTGTCGGCGTGTTGTGTCTTATGCGTCATAGGTGCGTATTAATTTGTTATTTAGCAATGTCTATGATCTACTCTTTGTATTCACCAAGAGTTGGAAAAGAAACAATAAAGTATATGTAAAAGGGAATATACAAGCTTGTCTTGCTTGTATCCTTTAATTCAATGCATATTTTGTTGTTGGTACTACCCCATTTTTGCTGGCAACTTGAACTTTTGATGATCTGATATCTAAAGCTACTGCTATTCTGCCTTTTCTCTGGACTCTCTTTCGTAACTTGCATTTTTTCTAGTGGCTATTATGGTAGCATTAATTTTCATCAATATATTCCATGTATCAAAGGTAGTAGAGATCCTCTCCATTGTTCAAGTAATGGAGGGCTCCTGTACTATGGTTTTGTCCGTTTAATTAAAATACTCACTGTCACTGATTTTGGAAATGTCTAATTTTATATCATTTTTACACCTAAAACTATTATTGTTAGTGTGAATGAAATGGGGAGAGTATCTATTTTTTTTTATTCTGAATGGATCCTCTTTTATATTTTTCATTTTTTGTATGCTTATTGGTCCCCTAATGTTTATTTATTTATTTAGTCTTAATGAAATATGTTTGGGAATAGATGATAATATCATTTTTGGTTTCATAGGGTTGGGAGGCAGGTTGTGAACATCCCATCATTCATGGTGAGGGTTGATTCACAGAAGCACATTGACTTTTCACTCACAAGTCCTTTTGGTGGTGGTCTTCCTGGTCGCGTCAAGCGAAAGAACCTTAAGGCTGCAGCCAAGAAGGCTTCTGGAGGTGATGGTGATGAGGAAGATGAAGATTAAATTATGATTTTCTTTTGCTCAGATCCTTGCTCTAGCCTTTTGATATCTGTCCTAGACTTTAGGTTTTCTATCATGCATATGACTTTTATCATTTTTCTATCCTTGTTTATTGTGTGAGGAAATCTTTGCTCGAGAGATGTTGTTTTTGAACTTTTCTTTTCCAAGTATAAAGTTTTGCTCCAATATATTTGATGATCTTTGGGATTATTGAACCTTTTACTTAATGGTGTTTGTATGAGTATATTATTTAGCAGTTTGATTTTTCATATTTTGATGAGGTGTACCTGTGTATCCGACCAACCAAAACTTCGATTCAACTATGCTTCATATGGTGTAGCCTGTACCTTTTGAGAACTTATAATTCTGAAACTTGTATTGAAGACCTTTTTATTGTTCATACAAGTTAGTTGGATTATATAGTTTGTGATTTGTACACCACCTAACATTCTAAACACAAATGAAGCAATTAGTCGTAGCAACACCTTGTTGAATTGAATTCACTTTTCAAGATTACAACATTTCAATTGAGGTTAATTTTGAATTACTTGTTGCTGTATTCTTTTCATACTCCTGATAAAAACAACTGTTTTTGTGTTGTTTCTTGCACTCTTTTTTACTTGTTTTATTCTAGTTTCCTGGGACTGTTAGTAGAAATCCAAATGCAGCTCTCCTTAATTAGAAATAATTGTAGTTCAAACAAATCCGTGTATATGTTGATCCTGAAAATACACTTATGTGCCACAAACACACAAGTTCATCTGTTTGTTTATCACCACTCCAGACTCCAGTGGTGTCTGATAGAGAGGACATTTCTGTCTAGTAGTTGCAACGTGGATAATCACATTTTTTAAATCCACCGTTTTTTTACCAAGAAAATGTATTAGCCCTCTTTATTCTTAGTTTCACGCATACTTTGATTAAGCTGATTATGCTACTCACCATGTTCATCAAATTGATGAGTACTACCACTGGCTTTAAATCTTGGTTTGCTTCTAGAGTTTCCATTTTCCACATGCTATCTATTGTACACTCATTCAGATCAATGTTGTCAAAATATAGAGTTCGTAAACACTTATTTTGTTAAAAAATCCACTTGTAGATTTGTATGAATTTACCTATTTTTTTATCAAGCAACTTAATGACCAGATTCACGCACTTAAGTGTGGAGATGTGGGGAAAGATGAAAGATACAAAAAAACGAGCTACGCTTAAATTAAGGACGTCTTTTTACACGTTACTTGTTTTCATTTTTTGTGGGAAAACCGAGGCTCCCAACCTTTCTAAATAATGCCATTGGTAGCTGCTAATTGAGGTACACTTATGGGAGTAATTTACCTCACTTGAGTTTATCGAGTTCACTGCAAGTTTATTCAAGTTTAGCTGAGTAAAATCAATTTCATTTTTGATTTTTTATATATTTGAATTTACAAGAATTTACAAGCGAATCAACTTGAAATTGATACCAAAATTCATGATGAGTTATTTCACAATTTTAACAAAATATGCCATTAGAATATATGATACATTAAGTACAATAAAACAAAGGATTATGCTATCCATACCCCTTTCTCCAAAATACAACAGAGGATTTGTACATGCATATTCTACACATTTGTCTCACAACTGACAACACATGCATATTCTACACATATTGGTGCTTAAATTTTGGAATTTTTTCAAATGATATATTCATTCATTAATATTACAAATCTATTTAATATCATTCTTGCCTAATTTATCTTGTAAGATTCCACTTGATTCTATGTTTTACTTTGTGTGAATTAAATTTTGGAATATAATTAATCGTGTTTTTTTTTCTATTTAACAGAAATATATGGCCTGAAAGATCTCAAATAACGTTCTCAATGATTTTGATGATTGTCGCCCTCAGTGTGTTAGGGTAATAATTTAGTCATTACATATTTTAATTAATTAAACAGTCTTATTAATCAAATACATTTTTGTATGGACAATGTATGCAGCACTCCTCGGCAACCTTCCCCACTGCCATGGAAAATCTCGTTCCCACGATGACCTTTGTTTGTGTTTTGATCTTCAGGTAACTTGGTATTAAATTATTAGATTTTTAGTTTCATTCATTTTATCAATTTATAAACTATTTGTTATCAAATTTAGATGTTGAGACTTTTTGCAACATGGATATTTAAAAATGTTGAAACTTGCAACATTTATCATTTGCAATCGCAAAAAGTTATATTTTATTTAGTGTCATTCATTTCTATGAAGCACGAACACTACTCGATTTAGGTTTGTTCCGGTGTCAGACACGCGTCGTTGTCCAACACCGACATCCATGTTTACACTCAATTACGTCATTTTCTCAAATTATTATCGATGTGAGTGTCGTATCAATTGTTTGTGTTTGTATATGTGTTTTATAAATTTATTTTCACAATATATATTGTCAATTTATTCTCCTTTTTTGTTAGAGATAATCAGAAAGTTTGATAGGTAGAATTTGGTTCAGTTTGTAAACTTCTATAGACTGCAGTTGCACACTTCTTTCAAACACAAATACATGGTTGATTCGTTATTTTTCTACATTTTTTATGGTATATTTATACAACATTGTTTTTGTGGATTACCTATATATAAAACACATTGAATTGTTTTTTTCTCTCTCACCGTTTGTGCTTAGACGAGATAATTTAGATATGACTAGGAGAGGAAGCCAAACAAAGGTGTTTGACACATTCACTGTTGTTACTGGTGCCATGACTTTGTCTTTAGTCAAAGGTCCAATACTGCTCAGAGGAAAAAGTCACGGTCGTCATGGTGGCTCAGTCACATTATTTGGTACAGGGTGCATCCTAGTAGGATGTTTGTCCATTGCCATTTTCACAATCATTAAGGTAAGTTATTTTGTTTCATTTTTCAATTTTATAAAGTTATTTTGTCTCACAATATCTGATAGATTTTTTATTTTGATTTGGTACTAACACAACTCTGATTCCTTTTTTAAGATATTCTTCATCAGTCTGTTAAAGCCCCACTGTTCATTACGGCACTCCTTTGCATTTTGGGTGTCTTTAAATCTGGGCCAGTCACTATGATTATGGAAAGGAGGTCACATTCTTCTATCTGATCCATTTTTAAGCTAGAAATGCCATTGTTTTCAGCTGTTTACGCGGTAAGAGTAGTGTTTGTAAAAAAACAATTAGTCAAACTTCGTCAATGTTATATAAATAGTTATTATGGGATTAGTTACTCGTGAATTTTTTATTTTATGCAAACTATTTTTAATCTAATTTAATTAATTTAAATTGTTTCACCTGTATGGCATATTTTGTTTCGGGTTAGGTATATATTTATCAGTTGTAGTGTCAAAGGCTAGAGGCCCAATATACTCTGCAACATTCAATTCACTCACCATGGTCATTGTTGTTATATTGGGCATCTTATTTCTTGGAGAGTAGCCTGTGTTTTCTTCATATTTGTTTTATACTCTCATTGAGTTTTGGCTATTAATATCACAAATTAGTAATGGAATTATCATAGTATTTACATCACAACCTTTCTATGTTACTGATAACGACTTCGTCGTGGACAAATAAATTAAAGTCACGTCAGTATCACATAATTTATATGTTGTTGAGAAGCAAAAATGTTGCTAGAGTTATTATTTTTGTACAAGTTATCGTAAAATAAAATGTCATTGTGCTATTAATTGCAAATATGTTGAAAGTTTAATTTGTTGGTGTTTATGAGACTATGAAATTACCTTTAATGCATGAGTTGTGTATTTGTCTTGCAATTGCGTAAACAATACATTATCATTACAAATATGAATTCAACGAGTAGTGTAGTAAATATTGATGACGAAACATTAATGGAATGAAAAAGAGTACTCAAATATTCACGTGTACTCAATCAAAACAATCTTTAAAAGTGGTAAAAAAATCCTTATTATATTTCATGCAATAATTGAATTGATATTGTTATATTTCATAGTTGCTGTAAATGTGATATAATATGTGTGATTGCACAAGATCTAGTATTTTAGAAGCAACAAGTTGTTGGGATCTTGAGACATACGTGTGTTTGTACTCGTGCGTGCATGCATGTGTGACTTATAAAAATAAAGCAAACCATATTCATACTAAACACAAGACATTCAAACTCTTAAGGATGACCATGTATGTGTGATAAACGTGAAGTACTTGTATTGTATATGTGTATTGAAATTTGATTGACTTTATGTTTATTCTTCTTTTGACAAAAGATATAATATTTCTTATAACACAAACAAATCAAAATTACTAAAAGATAAACATGTTTCATTGATTGGAGATTGAAGTTAATTCATACCTAGAGATTAATGAGGGATTTATCATGGAAAATTCTGATTAACAACCTTAATTGAATGATAGATCCCCATAACAATACAACTAATCCATAATCTAATTTAGATTATAGGACTTAGTCAACCAACAGAAAGCCTATAATGACTAAGTCAAACTAAACTAAAGAAATTATAATTAAACACTCAAAATATATCAAATATAAACATAAACTTTTGAGTTTATATTTAGGATTTCTTCACTCATGCTCGGTCTCAAGACATATTACACCTTGCAATGGAATCCCCGGTCTCAAAACTATAGGGCTGTTATGAAATTATAGAGTATCTATTTATGAATTAATTTAAGCTGACCACAACTCTAATCTATTGAATACATAAATAAAAATGGATAAAAAATTATGTGCAAGTTTATTCGAGTTCACCCAAATTTATCGAGTTTAGTACAATTTTAGCCGAGCAAAATCAATTTCGTTTTATTTTTTTTAATTTGATTTTACGACCAAATTAACTTGAAATTGATACCTAAATTCATGATGAGTTAATTCAAAATATTAACAACCCTTTAATCCAGATCATGCAACTAGTATCAATGTCCTTAGAATATATGATACATTAAGTACAATAAAACAAAGTCTTATGTCATCCATACCCCTCTCTTCAAATTACAACAAAAGATGAATGCACTATGTTGTCTCATTGACAAATCAACTCCTAATAACACAATTAAAATTATCCTATTTAAATAACTTGTGACAACCTTGTGTGAAATCATCCACTTTTCCATTTAGATAACTCTCAGAAAATATTTAACAAATTAAAGCTTAAGGAGAGTTGAGTTATTCATGTTGTTTGAACTAAAGGTCGAAGAAGTTTGTAAAATTAAAGGATCCGGTTCAAACAATAGAGAAGGAGAAACATAATTAAAGTTTGAGCTATTACCAACACTTAATTAATACCGTTAAGCTTGAAAGATAATATTCAATAAAGTACACACAAAAGAAGAAGGCTTCTATTTTAGGGGCACATAATACAAGTCATATATAACTACGAATATGATTTTGGGAAAATATTTTCTTCATTAAACTTATAGCTTATAAGTTGAGTGGGTATAATAATTGATTTGGTGAGAGTGATGACCAAGACAATCAAGACTTTGAAATTGAATTGATCAACTTGTTGCTAAAATCCCAAAGTTTTCTTCCTAAGAGTCCATTTGACGCAAATGCACTTGGTTGAAATTCATTACAATCCAAAAAGTACTTCCCAGTTACCCCTTTCAAACTTGGATGAAGAGCAACATAGCATGTTGTTGCAGCTCCCTGCAATTTTAAAATTAACAAAAATTAAACAAATATGGTTAGTAACTTTATTAGAATCAAGATTTTAAATAACGGTCGTGGCAACATCTGCAAACTTTCAGCGGCATCATACACTATTATGTCGCGGCCCAGGTCGCGGTTATTGTGTGACATTTATTTAAAACATTGTAGAATAAGGAGGAATTAAAATAAATACCTGTGGGACATTCTTCCATATGTAAAATGTGAACATCTTCAAGAAGTCTGCATGAAATTGCATTATTGCATTAGACTTAGACATATAATAAATAAGGAAAAGAATATCTAACTGTTTTTCTTTGTTTTAATTCTTGTACGGTTTTGAGAATAATTGACATACTCATAAGTAAAGAAGAGTGTCTCATAAGAGGAGTCATTATTACTCCTGGGTGTACTGAGTTGGCTGTGATATTGACACCTTCTTCCTGTAAACAACAATGTCAAAAAATCAAACGTTGTCATTTAATGCACAAATTTGGATGCCTTCAAAAAAATTCTCTTATGAACAAATAAAGAAGTTTATTGAACTATAAATTGTCATAGGCAAAAAAAAAAAAAACAGAACGTAAGCAATGCATACGTGTAGCGTAGAGTTTAGATGGTAGTTGAAATTGAATGAATTCCTTAAGGTACGTGCCCACGGCCCCAAAACATAATACTAGTAGGCATAACAACTAATCATGATAATTACTAATATCTCTCAACAACATTTATTTATTACAATAGTTTACATTGATATAATTTGTATGCACCAATAGTATATATTTCTTTTACAGTTTCAATCAATTGTAAGTGTTTAATTGTTAGATATATTTGACATTCATCATATCTAACTTACAAATGAAAATTTATGATTATTCTCAATTTACATTATTATTATTTTATGTTTTTAAGTACTAGCAACACATATTCTTACATTATGATTTTTTTGTTAGTTAAAATTCAAATTAGTTCCACTATTTTAGAAATGAGTATTATAAAATCTTGTGTATTCCATATAAATATATTAATGAGACCTATATGAATTTCAATTAATAGGAGAGTATTATTTTTTGTGTCACATGAAAAAGATTATAGAAGCTAGCAGTAGTAGTACCTTCAAGCGACGAGAAAGTTCATTTGCGTGTAGTATGTTGGCTAACTTGGACTGTCCATAAGCCTTCTTGTCAGAGTAACTGAAAAATTTATGGAAATATTGGGAAACAAAACTTATTGCAAAGGTAGTAGTCACTGGAATTAAAGTGTAACAACTAACATGCATACCCAATTTGATCATTGATATTATCCAATCTAATGCCTTCTTCATAAGTGTAGGTATGAGCAATTGATGAAAGATTTATGATTCTACCCTCAATTCCAGTGGCTTTTGCGGTTTGTTTCATTTTCTCAAGTAGAAGGTTTGTCAATAGGAAATGACCTGAAAAAAATACAACCAATTAGCTAGAATACACTAAATTTGTGTCACAAATGGAACCAAATAAATGATGATATGCACAATTGTTGAGACACTACATAGTACGTACCAAGATGATTTGTTGCAAATTGCATCTCAATTCCATCTCGTGTTAGTTGGAAGGGGCAGAACATAACTCCAGCATTGTTTCTGAAAATAAAAAGCCAATTATGTTATTAAGTCGCTATTTGGATAACACTACAAACATCATTAATTTACTTCTATAACGTATTCATGAATATGCCGTATCAACTCAGTGGTAAGAATTTGACATAGTAATACTCTGAAATAGTTTTAATCACCTTTAGTGTTAGTTAATTAATAATAGTTTCTCCTTTCTCAATATTTTTAAAAATTACTTCTATACTGTTAATTTATAAAACACGGTTAAAATGAAAATAAGAGGACGATCAACATACATTAAGATGTTGAGAGGAAGATCGAGAGCGAGGAAGTTTTCAACAAACGATCTAACAGACTTCACTGAACAAAGGTCGAGCTTCATTATGTCTACTCGAGCAGACTCGTTGTCTTGTAGTATAATTTGTTTAGCTTCCTTTGCAGAATCCATGTTTCTTGCGGCAATGATGACATGCGCCTTTCGGAGAGCCAAGACTCGTGCTGTCTCCAAGCCTATACCACTTGCTCCTCCTGCATTTGTTTAGTATAGTAGAATCAATTTAGATGATTTTTAATCATGGCGTGTGTACAAACACCACTAATTAAGAACAAATAAAACATGATTTTGTTTAATCCTCAATATTCAAACACATTGAACTCGACTATTCTAAGTTGGAGTTTATTGCGATACATCCATACTTACTTGATTAATGGATCCCTCACAAATTTGACATAATATATAGTTAAATGTTGAAAGAGTTCAACCTTCTAAATACAACTGCTTTTAATTTTTTGTTTTACTTTATTAAACTCAATAATATACAACATAAGAAAGATTTAACACCGTTAATAATTATAATCGTCAAATCATACAAGCGTTTAATTTTAATCGTAATCACGTCTAAATTCATACATATGTAATTTGTTGATACTATAAAACTTTTTATATGACAATATATTAAAATTAAACTAATTAAGCTTCTTCAAAAAAAGATTAAACTCATTAAAAGAATTATTGAACCATAATATAACATGGTAGAAAAGGAAAATATATCAAAATGCACAAATGAATAAAATTAGGCTTATAATAAGAATTTCATGTTGAAATAAAACATCCACTGCATATATGGACAAATGACAAAGTCAAATATTCAGAATCACAAAAACAGAAACAGAAACCGACAGATAGGGTATACCCCAAAACAAACAAAAGAGGAAAAGGAAGGACAAGGAGTGGCAAAAAATAAAGGAACAAAAGAAGGCACAAACATAAACGTATTAAACTCATGACAATTCTAATTCCATATTCTAGGTGTCAGAACTATATCACATCATTTTCATGTTCAAAACCGAATGGATATTCATTCAGACTGAAAAAACCTGTGATAATTGCAGTGAGATTGCTTGCATCAATTCCTTCAGTAACTTGTTCAGCTGTTGTAGAGGATCCAAACCCACTTGGTCCAGCCATGCCCGTGACCAACGTAAAAATACCCACCATTTTGATTCTGGTGGAAGCACACAAACCAAGAAAATAATCAAATGAGTATGTCTTGATTGAAAGCTATAAGTTTTTTTTTTCCTTTGTGAGCTTAAATGAACAAGTAGTAATGGTGGTTAACTTGATGTGTATATATGCATGTTGGGAAAATATATAAAGAGCTATTTATTTATATATACAAAAGGATAAAAATAAATAAAGATAACGTGTGGGATAATTGAGGTAAGAAGAAAGAAGAATTAATGAGGAAGGTATAGTATGAGGCTAGCAAGGAAATTTGGATTAGTTTAGGAAGAGGGAAGAAAAGCATGAATAGTTTGGGAAATAGCAGGTACTCCATCACCTTTATATTTGGACATATAAGATTGGGTGTATTAAATTCTCACCGGTGAAATGTTGTTAATAACCTCAACAACCAATCTACTCAACTAGTAGTATATTTTTCTTCTTATACCACGAACCTTGTTTGGTGCAAGTAGATCAATGGAATGGGATGGAGACCACGTGAATCAACTTAATCTTTTACGTTTCTCAATGAACTCGTGACAATCGCAGTTTTGGGAATGTTAGCAACTCACTGTATCTTTACAGTAGTTTATATAAATACTTCATCGGTCATTAATTGTAAATCTTTTTCTAAAACAAATTTTGTTTGCATACTTCATCCATCATCCGTCCTATAATAAGTGATTATTTTGTAAAAAAAATGTTTTGCACAAATATCTGATTCATTTCACTTTTCAATGTAATATTAATTTTTTTTTAATTATAACTCTAATTAATATTACTTTCATCACTCACAATTCATTATATTTTATTTTGCATTTATGATAATGGCAAATGCACTAATACTTGACAAGAACATTTAAAATTATTTTTCTCTCTCATTCACTTATACATTTTTCTTAATATATGTGAAATGAGCAAATAGTTCACTTAATTTAGGACGGAGGGAGTATAAGACCTCATTAAAACGGACACTCGGTGTGTGCTCTTTTTTTTTCTTTATGTGTATTAATTAAGAACAATAATTATTATAGAGGGTTAAACAAGTTTTTCAACCATATATAATAAAATGAGATGTTTTCATACTCACAAATTTTTTGTTTTATTTTTGGTCCTTAATGGATATAATTTTGACATTTTTTTAACAATATAAATATATAAATGTTGAACATAATAAACGACATAACTTGGATAAATCTTAACCATAAAAGTGTTATAATCTTGACATTTATATGAATATAAATTGGTCATTAAGGACCAAAAATAAAATAAATTTTTTTGTGAGGATGAAAACATTCTATTTTATTTTTTAAGGATTAAAATCAAAAAAATTTGTATTTATATGGACGAAAAACTTATTTAACCCTTATTATAAAACTTTGATTTTGATTATAATTATTTATAGTTAGAGTTTTTATATTTTCATATTATAATAAGATATATATATATATATATATATATATATATATATATATATATTTAGAGAAATAACCAACTATTTATCTTCTTTAAAAAAAATATATAATTATCTAGATGTAACTAAATTTTGTTTTGAAATTAAATGTAATTAACTAAAATTAGCTACTAGTGTATACAGAGTGTTACACTTTTTCCAAATGAGACCGGGGTAAAATGTCTTTCCTAGATCCCCTAGCTAGGACCGAGAACAGTTATACTTCATGTTCATGAGTCATGCGCCCATGCTTAGTAAATGATAGACCAATTAGATCTAAAAAAAATCACATGGTATCAGGGTTGATAATGAACCGAACCAAACCAACTCGAACAAAATTCGAGACTTGATTCGACAATTGATTCATTAAACTTGGTTCATGAACCAAATAAGCTGGACTTGAGCCAAAAACTAAGTTCGTTAACCTAATGACCTGAAATTGAGTTGTATACAGTTCAACTCGTTTGAGTGATAAGACGACTCAATTATATATATATATATATATATATAAATATATATATAATACTTATAAAAAAATAAAGTGTGTGAACATTAATATATACATAAAACAGTTAACTAAATTTTAATTTTTTTTTAAAAAAAAAACTAAGTCAATATAAGCAAGTTGGAAGTGAAACAATACTTCCTAAAAAATTTATTTATGTCGTTTTTAAAGGAGTAAATAATACTAGTTTAATTGTAAATTTAACAATTATCTTAAAAAAACTTAACAATTATAAAATAAAAAGGAAATTAAGTCCAAAGCCTATAAAAAGATACATCGTGTAAGTGATGTATCTAGTTTATATTATAACGAGATACATTAATTATTCAATAAATTTAAAAAACAATTATTTTTTTATAATAAGGGCAGAGGAAATAATAAACTTCAATTAAAAATTAATCTTGCAGAAGAATTCGAGTTTAAATCATGGCTGAAAATAAATTTTAGTCTATCTTTAACCGAGTTTAGGTCCTCCTTGACTTTGAACCATGGTAGAACTCTCATAAGCTACATTTTTCTTTTCATAAAAAAGATTGTGTTTGTTATGTATAAAATGAGCTCTAAACATATATAGTTTGTTGTTACTCAAGTCGGTACACGTAAGTTAGTCTCTTTCGTCACATAACATTGAGTTTAATAAAACAAAAAAAAATATTAAAAAAAAATTAAACTAATTTTGTAAATAAGTTAAATTTCAACATCATATTCTCAACTGAGATCTCGAAACGGTCGAATTAGGAAGTAATATTTTAGATCAACTTAAAAGTTTTAATTAAAGCATAAAAACAAACTTAAACCTTTAAAACGTAAAAAATCAACTTAAACTCAAAAATAAACACAAAAGATCAATCATCCAATTAAGTCTAAAAATAATGCCCAAAAAATAAAAGGTATGATAAGTGGTAACCCAACAAACTACAAAGACCCCCTCAAGATGAGTTTTTGGGGTATATAGACACCACAAAAAGCACCAACCAGGCAAGCGACTTTCAATTCCATCCAAGACCCCAACTCTTTTTATGTAAAAGCAAAAATTCATCAAAATAACACCCCAAAGCACAAGGAGTGCAAGAGTTAGACAATACAAAGTACAATTCAACCAATGATAAATGGATTTATGAATCCTCTTACTTATAAGGTTACTTGCTTGTATCGCCATTGCTGCTTTCTCTGCAAACGGACCGACACTACTTGTACCGTCGTTGCTGCTTTCTGCGCAAACGGACTGGCTGCCTCGGTCGTACCCTTTGTCGAACCGGGGCTCTGATACGACTATTGGGACACTGGGGGGAGCCTGGGGGACCGTCCACATCGAGGCTAGAACAACCGCACAAGCAAGAGAGACGCCACACTCTTACCCAAAACCTTAAGACTATGGGTTTATGGGTCCTCTTACTTATAAGGTGTTCAACCTTTACTTTTATATCCCATATGAGACATATAACTCACACTTGCACACAACAATAAAAACTTATAACAACAAAGCCAGTACACCACAACTAGCAGATACAAAAGACTGAAATGAACCAAAATCAACAACTCCCACTCTGCTAAATCCTGCAAATATAGGACCCGACACACCTCTAAGCACCTTAAAACACACAAAGACACCAACTCAATTAGGTTCCTTATCCCTAAGGTCACCAAATAATAATGGAGAAAACAAAGTAAAGACAAACCACCTCTAAACAACTGATTCAGTCCCAACCGAGATGGTTCGTTTTTTCCTTAAATGGATTGGTTGTACTATCAAATCCACCTATGATTATGACTCATAACTAAATTAATAGTCGACATTATTTTGGACTGTTTTACTGCTACGGAATTTACGGACTCATACTAAAAAAAGATCAGTAATAATCAGTAATAAATACATAAATCGGTTCTCCATAAAACATATTTGGACTAAAGTAGTCCCTTATATAAAAAAAAAGTTGCGAAAATAGTCTCTAGCAGGGGCGATTTAACCCCGGCCTATAGACACCTAAAAGAGTAAATTTAGATGTAATTTTTATAATTAAATAATTTTAATAAATACGCATAAATAATTCTTTTTGTTATATATGCATAAATAATTCTTTAAGATCTTAAAAGAAAATAGGTACATATAATGCTTCATGGATAACAGGATTATTAATAATGAATAAAGATGACAAAGTCGAGAAAAGAAAAAGGGTTAAATATGTTTTTGGTCCCTATAAAATTGGGAACTTCTAAGCCTAGTCCTTACTTAATTTTAATAGGTTTTTTAGTTCCTAAAAAAAATTACTTTAATTTTAGTCCATGTTACAACAAAGTTTGTTTAATTATTCTTAAACTCTTAAATTTTTGAACAATTTTTTGAGACAAGTTTAGAACACTATGAAAGGTTCATTAACTAAAATTTAGGATTTTTTAACATGAATCGAATTACATATGAATTTTTTAAAACGACAAAAGTTAAAGATGAAATTAACAAAATCTGGACGTAGAAATCAATTTTTGCGACAATTTTTTGCAGATGAACTTTTAGTAATGTTCTTAATATGTCTGCAAAAAATTGTTCAAAAACTCAAGAGTTTAAGCATAAATTAAACAAATTTGAATTGAGGAGGGACTAATACTGAGTGCAGAAATTTTTTTTAGAGACTAAAAGAACTATTAAAATTAAGTAAGGACTAAACTTAAAAGGTCCCAATTTTATAGGGAGAAAAAACATAATTAACCCAAGAAAAGAACATTGCACTAACACTTTTAAGCATGCAAGTTTAGTATACTCCTTCTGTTCCTTATTATAAGAAATAAAACAAAAAAATATCAAAACCAATACAATCATTAATTAACGAAGTTTTTGAATATTTTTACAAATATTTTCTCATAAAAAATTATGAAACATTAAATACACCAACTGATGTTAAAAAAAAAGCATTAAATGAGGAATACAAAAGTCTTTTAAACAATAACTATACCTTAAGTTATGACATTTTCTTATAAATTAAATATGACTAATTATTTTTAAAAAAAAAATCTTATAATAAAGACCGGAGGGAGTACATATTTAACGAGCATTGCTTTAATTTATAATGCACATCAAAGCAAAATACTCACTTTCTTTTGTAATTTCCTAAATATGACAAAGCCCAAGAAAAGAAAAAGAAAAGAAAAGAAAACTACACTAACACTTTTAAGCATGTAAATCTCGTATATATCATCAAAGATAAGATTTTGTAGTTTCATATTTGGAGCCTCCATAATTCTTACATATATCATCAAAGATAAGATTTTGTAGTTTCCTATAAGGAGCCTCCATAATTCTTACATCTTACAAGGTTTGAATAAGACCAAAATTAACTAAACTAATTTGCACATTTATTTCCATCATATCAAGTATGTGCTTGAAAATCATGTCATTGGAAGTTAGAGTCTTAGAGAGATCACGATATGCGAACTAAGATGGGACGTTTTTGTTAACAACAGTGCTATTTATCCTTCCTTAAAAATTAAAAAAAACAAAACAGTGCTATTTATCCCGATAAAAATTGTCCCGAAGGAAAAGCAAAAAGCAATTAATTAACAGTGTTACACTTCTCATGAAACCTTTTGTTAATCCTACAACTCCTAATGACCATATATTAAGAAGCTTAAAGTCGCCTTCAATTGTAATATAAGTAGTAAATTTATTTCTTCAAAAAAAAAGTAGTAAAATTATTAAGGGTTAAATATGTCTTTTGATTGGATTATTTGTAAATAATGTTGATGTATAAAAAAAATTATTTATTTTTTGATGGACATTAAGATTGAAAAATTACGAGTTACGAAGTGCGTCAATCCCTTCAGTGGCGGAGCAAGAAAAAAAAGCTTGGGTGGACTTTTTTTTTTATAATATAATTGATGATTTGAGGAATTTTCAGGTGACAAGACAATATAAGGGAGGTTTGAAATCACCACAAATTAGAAGGTATGTAAACCTCCACTAACCAGCCAAGTATAAACATGACCAAAATCACGAATGCTACTTTTGGAACCGTTGAAAACTAAAATCGATGAAAAATTGTTTAAAATCTCGCAAATTGGACTTATGATTTTTAATTTTTAATTTCTCTGGGTGGGCCACTACACCATTTTATCGAGATTTGGATGTGTCAAAAACTAAAGCAATCGTAAAATTGTTTAAAATCTCGCAAATTAAACCTATAATTATTAATTTTTTAAATTTTTCTGGTGGGTTGTGGCCCACCCCAGCCCATGAAGGGCTCCGCCTCTGAATCCCTTCCCTTATTCAATCCTACCATTATTCAAACATGCATCGAAAATACTACACTCTCCAGTCACTGTTATAAGCAAAACTTTCCATTTTAAATTCATTTATTAAATGATGTATGTGGTCTATAATAAAAATCATATTACTTGATTTCCGACGTCTCCTTGCATTACTTCCAAGCCATTTTGGGATTTGCCCTCTCCAAGAAGAGCAATATATGAGTGAGACCAATTTAGTTGATTGTTAGTAGGTACTAGTATCACTCACTATCTTTAGTTAAAACTCTGTCCCTCAATTAAAACTATGACTTTCACTCTTGCTCGATACATATAGAAAAATATTTGTTGGAAGATATCAACCTCTTAAGTAGATCTTGATTATCTTAAAGGATTAGTCTATATACTTGTGAGTGGATGATACTTTTGATTTACTAGGGAAAAACTTTATGACTTTCACTTTCATATCTATTATACTTCAATTTTAGGATAAAATATTTTAAGAAGATATTTATTTAGGTACGCATCTAAAGGTTATTTATTTTTAGACTCCCCTTTACAATTGGTCCACACTCCACATCATACGTTAACAATGGGACGATCGCGGATGTGATCGCTAATTTATAACGTGACTAAATCACGACGACCACCACATCAATAAATTATATTTATTTCAAAATGGTCTTAGTGCATCCACACGTGTCTCGGTATGGTCCAAAATAAGTTCCCACTAAGAACCATGTTTTATCCCACTAAGTATAGGGGAATACAAAAAATTTACATAATCGCCGACTGTGGGGATCGAACCCACGACCACGTGGTTAAAAGCCACGCGCTCTACCACTGAGCTAAGTCGGCATAATTGGTTCTTTGATGATATTCTTACTTTTTTTTTGTAGTAATGTAATATATTTCTTTATCATTGACTTTAAGATATTAAAATGAAATCAGTATTAAGTACACATATATGCTGATTGCTTTGTAGCACACATGACATGATTTGTAAATAAAACTCTAACATAATTTCTTTTAAAGATCCCTCCAACCATGAATCAATCATGCTTACAATAATTCTTCGAACTCATCCTCATTTTTAGACTTTCTTTTTTACCACCTCTTTTAATCGGTGTACAACTAAATTTGGTTTTTAACTAAGTAATATAACTCTTTCTCTCTCACTCTCCCTCTCTCTCCTTCATTCCATATTATGTCTCAGTATCTCTGCTCTCTTTCTATACCCTTTCCTGTCACTCCTTTTTCTTCCATGTCTCTCTCACCCTCTACACTCTCCCTTCTTTCTACCTTCTCTTCTCTTTATCTATGACCCCTCTCTCTCTGTCACTCGTATATTACATAGTATGTCCTTAAATTATTTGAGAATTTTTAGATTAAGTTCTAATCTAAAAAAATTGTAATTAGGTCCCTCAACTAATATAATTTTGTAAATAGTCCTTTCACTAAGTTTGATTAATTGTTGACTAACGACGATGTAAAAGAAGAACGTAATTACAAAACATTTGAGAAATAAATAAAACTAATTACAAAAATCATATTAGTTAAGGGTTCTAATTAAAAACCTCTAATTACTAAAATTTTGTCAATAAAACATAGTAAAAATATTTCTAACAATTGATCAACGCAAATGTAACATTTGTTAGATCGGTTTTGATTTAAACATCTCTAACATAGATTTAGCATAGTCATGAGTTATACATATATCAATAAATGAGAATCTAATATACAAAAAAAATAGTTGTTTTATCGTTGAAGCGAATCAAGAGAAACTTCAATTGAAATAAGTGAAATCACATTTATAATTTAGCCGGAAATAAATATATCGATATGTGTTATAATATCATGATTCTAATATAAAGTCACAAATTGAGGTAAAATTATAAACCCTATGTCATATTCATGTTGCACTGTATTTTGTTATAGAACCAAAATCTATTATTAGTTAAAAATGAATGATATGAACATGATTAAGCATGTTCTATTTGTTAAAATAAAATTAAGATTCGTCACCAAAGAAATTTTGTTATTCAGAAAGTGTATGAGAAAAATAGCGACATGTGTGCTAATTCATAGGATATATATGTCATTTAATCAAGAGTATCAAGACATCGAAATCCTTCAAAGTACATAATATTAAAAAAAAATTGGTTACATAATATTAAAATTGATTCTAGTTACTACAAAAGCTGAAATATATCATTGAATATACATTCATAATTTCAATAAAATTGTAGCAGATCAATCCATGTCATGTTGTTGCTTTCAGACTCCAATCCTGTCCTTAGACACCAATCTTGCTCTTGATTTATATAATGTTTGACAAGTTTCAACCATCTTGTGATAGAAAAGCTTACTTTTACTCTAATACTTTAAATATAAACACATAATCATAAAATATATGAGTTAGATTCACTTTGAATTTGTTATACCTAGATCATTGCATGGGCCAATGTCACTAAAAGTTGATAAATTCAATCAAGCATATAAAAAACTGGATGTAAATTGATCTCTTAAATATTAGATTAAAAAAAGACTTCAATAACTTGTTCCACGGCTCCTCTATTACAACCAACTGCACAACAAAGTTAAGAAACTGCATAATCAATTTAGTTGTCATTGGATTAGGATTTTAAAGGATAATTTTTGTCTAAAATAGTCTTGATGATTTTAAAAGACTTTGCAGGATTTTAATGACTTTGATGATTTTAAAAGACTATCCAAATTTACAATTTGGATTTCAATGGATTTAACTCATAAGATTTTAAAGAATTTGAAGTGATTTTATGGATTTCAATAGATTTTAAAAGATTTTATGAATTTTAAGCACTCATTAAAAAAAATGATCATAACATACTCTCTTTCTCTTTTACAATATTCTCAATATACTCTTTTATTTATTTTACTTTATTTTTTTACGAGAGAGATAGAGAGAGGAGAGAGAGAGAGAGAGAAAGGGGGGAAGAGAGAGATAGAGAGAGGGGGAGGGGAGAGAGAAGAGGGAAGAGAGAGTGAGAGAGGAGAGAGTGAGAGAGATAGTAAAATCTTAAAAGAAAAAACAATTATAAGAAATCTCGTCTTTTTATGAAAGACTTTTTTATGCTATAATTTCACCACAAAATCCATCAACATCCAATTTATTAAACAATCATTCGAAATTTAAATGATTTTGAATACCACAGGATTTATTTAAGTGATGAAAAGTCTTGATTGAATATCACGAGATCATTTTTAAATGACAAAAATCTTGATTGAATACCACAACACTTTTTTTAAGTTACAAAGAGTCTTAGAGCCCGTTTGTTATAACTTTTTTAAGAAAAAAAATCACTTATTTTAAAAAAAAAATCACTTTTAAGAGTTTTGCATTCATTTGTTACAACTTTTTAAAAAAATCAGAATCTAAAAAAAATCTAAAAACAGCTTGAGAAGCTGTTAAGAGCAGCTTCTCAAAAAATAGATTTTTTTAGAGGAGAGAGAAAATATGATTTAAAAGATTCAACTAATTTTGTAACAAAAAATCGCTTTTATATAGCTGAATCAAAACAATCTAAATTATCTGTTTAAAAAAAGTGATTTTTATCGCGGTAAACAAACGCAAAATAAATTCTGATTTTTTCATAAAATCTCTAAAATATAATCTCTAAATTATTTTATGTCAAAATCACTTTTATTTTAATCCGTAGCAAACAGATCCTTAATTGAATATCATCAAACTTTTTCATGATAAAAAAGTCTTTTAAAATCTCTTACAATTCTAATCCAATACGTTTTTACTACATACAAAGACAAATAAGTCATGTAAAAAAAAAGATCTCACTTCCACCTTGAAAACAACATACTCCAAAACATTTGAACTCATTCATCGGTTCAAAATACATTATTGCGTATCGAATTGAATAGATACAACACCAAATTTTTACTCTCATGGTACTCAGTGATGAAATATAAGAAAAGAAACACATTTCTTACATAAAAAAGGTTGAGATAAAGAATATAATAGATGGTGGATCAATTGGAAAAATACCACAGGAATAAGAATTGTACATATAAGTTACACTTAAGTTAAATTGTAATTCAAAACTAATCGGAAAAACGAGAAGATATATATCCAATTCTTTTGTTGCAACAGGTTTCTTCACACGGAAAGGATAAAGAACATAGTCATTACCCGTTTCATCCATGTCCCGCCGCCTTCCGGTGTCTTCATTGATAATCCTCCAACAACAACAAAAAATTAAATAAGCAAATTTATAAAAGTATTCATGGATTAAAAAAAAAAATCAAACGTGGTGATGATAAAGTTGATGAGAATCCACTATGAGATTCTATCAAACACATGATATTCATATATGAAACAAATAAAAGAGAATTCAAAGAGATACACAACAAATAAATTTTTTAAAAAAAAAAAAAAGCCTCTAAATTTTTTATAAAAAAAAAAAACTAAATCAAAGAAAAAATGAAAGGACAGGAGGAAAAAAAAAAAGAGCAATTGAAATCTAAAATTTGAATAAAAGAACTTCCAAAGAAAAAAGTGGAGCGAAAGATGCAAACCATTATAGAGAGAAGTATAATGAAGTTTTTATTTTTTTGAGGAATGGTATAATGAAGTTGATTGGTAACAATTGTAGAGAGTGCTTGTAACCAAAAAAAATAAAATTGTAGAGAGTGCTTACTAAATTATTATGCATTATGTCAACTTCAGTATCTTAATTTTCAGCATCTGCTAAGAGATTGGGGTATCGAGAAAAAGATATTCACCATTACTCTAGATAATGCATCTAACAATGATTTAATGGTGAATATTTTGAAGAGACATCCATCATTTGGACCTTCTCTTATAGTTGATGGGCTATATTTTCATGTGCGATGTGGGGCACATGTTTTGAATTTAATTGTGCATGAAGGTATAAAGGCAGTTGATTCTTCTTTGGATAAGATTAGAATGTATGTGAAATATATAAGAGGCTCAGAGGCACGAAAGATAAAGTTCACATCATATTTAGAGCAACTCACACAAGTAACTTCTAAGCAACTCCGTCAAGACATGCCTGTTAAGTGAAATTCCACTTATCTGATGCTTGAGAGTGCTATCGGTCTAAGGGAAGCATTTACCCTCCCACAAGATATTGATCCTCAGTTTGATAATTTATTGGATGAGGAGTGGATTGAGGCACAAAAAATTGCTGAGTTTTTGAAGCCGTTTTGATATCACAACTTTGTTCTCGGGTACCGCTTATCCAACTGCCAACCTTTATTTTAGTGGTGTGTGGAGAATTCAGATGAAAATCAAGGAAGTTGCATGTGTTTTTCATAGTGAAAATCAAAATCAAGTATGTTGCATGGCCAAGAAATTCGATAGAGATTGGACCTCTTATAGTGTTATTCTTTCGTTTGCTGTCATCTTAGATCCTAGATTTAAGTTACAATTTGTTGAGTATTGCTATGGGAAGTTGTTTGGCAACGATGGAGAGAAACTTGCAAATGATATCCTTGATAAGCTGAAAGCTTTTTTTCAAGAATATCTCAAGTCCTCTAATGAGATAAGCGGTTCATCTTCACAAAGGTCGGTTAGAAGTAGCCCCAAAATTCCTTCAAGCGACTTCACAGATTTTGGTAAATTTCAAAGTAAATTGTGTGGACCGTCAAGAAAAGAGTCTGATTTGCAAATTTATTTGGATGAAGAAAAACTTGACCATAAGAAATATGAAGACTTGGATATTCTTCAATATTGGAAAGCAAATGAGGGGAAATATCTTGAAAAATGATTGGTCCACGTGATTGGTGTTTTTAATGAACAAAAATGATTTTTTAATAATTCTTTGAAAAATTAGTCTTTAAAAACTTTATTTTTTTTATAATTATTCTCAATAAAAATAATAAAGAAAATAATAATATCATTGATAGTTTTTTGGCTTAATTGCACTTTTGGCCCCCTATGTTTCAAGAAGTTGCGATTTTGACCCCCTAACTAATTAAAATACAAAACAGCCCCCTATGTATTGGATCTTTGGCAGTTTTGGCCCCCTAGACCAATTTTGCCTTGGTCAACACTGACATGGCACTTCAAAGCCGCCACGTGTGTATTGTTTTAATTAAAAATAATAAAAAAATCCACATATAAATTAAAGAATTAAATAAATGAAAAAAAACAAATAATTAAAAAGAAAGAAAAAAAGGAACCAGATTATCATGCTTAATCTTCCCCAAAATCTTCATTTGCATCTCAAACTCTTTTTTAGTAACAACAACATCTTTCAACCCTTTAACAACCACCATTATTCCTTCTTCCAACACTATTTTATACGAAGTTCCAACACTTCCCTTTCCTAATACCTCTGCAGAAGCTCTAAGCAAATCTTCGAAATCGAAACTGTATATACCACCGTCGAAAAACACCAGTTTGTTTCTCTCCCTCTCCGCTTCGGCTGAACCGTCAGTTATATCATCTTTTGAAGACGACGTACCGGCTTCAGCTGGAGCTGAACATGCTGCTACTACTACTGGCTTTGGTGGTTTTGTTGGTGTCATGCGACGGCGTTTTCTGAGACAGAGTAATAATAGTAATAGAAGTATTGCTAGGAAGAGAATTGAACCAACTACAATTGCGACAATGGCTCCGGTGGAAAGATTTTTGGATTTTTTCTTTGGTTTGTCCGCCGGTAGAATGTTATCTGGTGTCGGCGCCGGGAAAAACGGGTTGCATGTTGTTTTCAACAGTGGACCACAAAGATCTAAGTTTCCGGCGAATGATGCTTCAGGGAACTTGGAGAGCGTCTTTGGGATCTAAGTTTCCACACGATTTCCTTCCTTTTTTTTTTTTTTTTTTAATTATTTGTTTTCTTTTCTTTCATTTAATTCTTTAATTTATATGTGGCTTTTTTTATTTATTTTTAATTAAAACAATACACACGTGGCGCTTTGAAGTGCCACGTCAGCGTTGACCGAGTCAAAATTGTTCTAGGGGACCAAAACTGCCAAAGATCCAATACATAGGGGGGATGTTTTGTATTTTAATTAGTTAGGGGGCCAAAATTGCAACTTCTTGAAACATATGGGGCCAAAAGTGCAATTAAGTCTACTTTTTTTGTAAGAAAAAAAATGCCTCAAGACCATTACCAAAGTGCATGGATCAATATCAAAAAATATTTAAAGTGCAAGGACTAATGATATTTTTAGATAAAAAAAATAATGAATAAAATAATAATTTTTTTTGAATATTTTTGTCTTTTAGTGTGTCACACGACGTGGAATGATTGGTACACGTGGCACACCGTTAATTTTGGATTTTTTTTTAACTGAGAGTTAACAGAAGGACTAAAGCCAAAAGTTTTAATAAGTGCAAGGACTAATGCCAAACAAAAAAACGCAGGGACCGATGCCAAAATTGGCTGAAAGTGCAGAGACCAAACACACATTTAAACCAAAAATAAAATACTCTATACAGGTAAATATAAAGTTTGGATATGTAGTTGGAGTGTGATATGGATACATGAAATATTTAAAAGTTTGGGTACAATATGACTAACATACATTGACAAAAATCTATAACATTTTTTTACAAATTACAAATCAAATAAAATTTATTTCAACTTAACATTAATCAAAATTTTACTCTATTCCAATGAATATTTCACTTTTTCTTCCCTGTGAACTTTCATATAATATATTCCAACTTCAAACTAATCAAAATTCAACTCTAGTTCAACGAGTCTTCCATGATTTCTTCTTTATGAGCATTCATGGAGTTTTTTTTTGCCATTAGAATTGTTATTCTATCTTGCACTTGAAGTTTTACAATGTTATTGTTCTTTATTTTAACGACTAATGTTAGTAATTAATACGTTAGCATTTATCTCCTTTGCCATAATTCAAACTCCAAACATTTAATTCTTCATCTCCCTTAAGCCCTTAGATGGAACCAGTTAAACTACAAAACCAATCAACAATGTTATTAGTCTTATTTGTATAATTCCAACTCTTCAATCAATCTTATCATGAAGCCATTGTTATAGGGAATAGAATTTTGTCACGGAAGTTTAAATTTGCACATAACAGAAAACAATCTTTATTTCAAAAAGAAAAAATAGATTGAGATAAGAGTAATTTAAAAAAGGATATGATAATAAATTGTAGGTCAAATACGATATGTATTCCTTTAAGTTAGATGTTTATAACAAGTTAGTTTTTAAGTTTTTTTTATAATTTTTTTTATATAAATTGGTCATTTAACTCAAAAAATAAATACATCATGATCCTATTTTCATAAAACTCGATTAAAAGGTGTTTAGGTGAACGTTTAATGTTAAGTTGGTGTGTCCAAATTTATCGTTCTCAAAACTAAGGTTGATAGGTGCAGTATTCGGTGTTGATTTTAAATAAAATTGATTGATTATTTGATTTGAAATATTGTTGATGAAATGTTTATTTGTAAAATTTTGCTTGAACTAAAAACAATAGGATTTTTTTTTGCGTAAGTAATCATTCATGTTTGATTCATAAACATTTTTGAACCTACAACATCAATGTTAAATGGTCCATAAGAACTTTTTAACTAAGTTCGTTGAAAAAATAAATAACAATGTAAATATTTTATGACTTAAATGACCAATTTAAAACTTGAAAAAACCAAAAGGACTAATTCGTAAGAAGAAGAAAAAAACTTAAAAGACTAACTTAATTTTTGACAAAAATAAACGATATTCATTCATTCAAATTGATAGACAAATAGAGTACATCGATACAATACAATTTCAAAGTCGCTAAAAACAAGAAAGATGGATTTGCAAACAAACTCACAACTTTCATGTTAATAGCATAAAACGACAAGAGTACATATGCCTACAAATATGACAAAATTCAAGCTACCAAGATACTCATGTTTCTTGTTTCTAGATCTGCAATGTTGTAGATGCAAAAGTCATTGATTGAATCTACAATTGATCAAAGTTAATCTTTCAACCTAAATCAAATAAAAACCGCACCAAGACAGGAAATAAAAAATACATCGCATAAAGACGAGAAATCAAAATAAACAAAGTCATGCTAGATGATAAAATCGCAAAAATAAACCAAAGAAAACTGAAAATATGTGAAAATCACTTATTTAACTTAAAGGGAAAGAAAAACAATTTTGAGCGGTGATTTCGAGTTAAAATTAACCCTAAATCACCCCTTTTTGGTAGATCTAGAAGAAGAAAAGTCGTGACCGTTAGGCTTTAGAAAAGGGGAGAGAGAGAGAGAGAGAGAGAGAGAGAGAGAGAGAGAGAGAGAGAGAGAGAGAGAGAGAGAGAGAGAGAGAGAGAGAGAGAGAGAGAAAATTAAAAAAA
>Ga0315914_1001782_pt1 | contig 32774 bp, 14 predicted proteins | sample MpolenodulesMG_FD_203920 | JGI IMG/M metagenome (GOLD analysis project Ga0315914, IMG submission 203920) | Medicago polymorpha root nodule microbial communities from Los Angeles, California, United States - elongated nodules | ecosystem: Host-associated > Plants > Roots > Nodule | place: USA...
CCCATATTTTATCTGCAATTTTTTCAACAATATTAAGAATATTTCTTTGGCGTAGAATTATTATTGATTTTATTTTAGATTTGGTAATTGAATTATTGTTGATGAAAAAGGAAATTATGATAAAAAAATTTGAAGAAATTACAATAATTAAAAGTATACTTAAGTAATTAAATTATTTCGTCCCTCTTCTTCATCTAATTGATCAATGCCTGACTAATTATTATATAACAAAAGCACCAAAGGAAAAGGTTATAAATTTGCAATGAGAAAAAAATATTTTTACAAATGCCGATAGAGTAGATCTTATATTTGCAAGTAATTAAAAACTCAATTCTTTTCTCTGCCAAAACTAACGAATATGATGATGAACAATTTAGTCCACATTATTTAAAAGATTGCTATAAAATTAATATAATTAAATGTATCTACCAGATTATTGATCTTGAAGAGTCGGGACCACGAGTCGGCATCTCCAAAGGTATCTACCAGATTATCAGATCAATTTGTTGATGAAAATAAGAAAAGCATAAGTTGCCATTGAGGACGTAATTATTGGTAGCTCTCTCAGAGACATGTCAAAATCACTTTGTGTCAAAAACTGACAATAAGTTTCAGTGACGAATTTAAAAGAAATAATTTAAAACTGATCAGATGCTACATTGACAAAATGTTTCATTGAATAAGTTGGAAAGACAAGCAGTTTATTTAGTCATGTCGTTAGTTTTCGGAGATAACAAAGCCAATTGTAAGCAACAAAGTCGTCATCAACGATGTAATTCCCATTCGATGTTATAAGTGAAATTCTTCGCAAGTTAATAGAAATTAATATGTTTATTTTATATGTAGATCTTTTTAAAATCTTTATTTTTCTGTATACCAATCCAACAGGTTAATAGAAATCGAGTCTCACCCTCGTTACCTCTAGAAAATAGAAAATTGTCATATGTCCAAGACCTCTATCGGTGACAACAAGATGTTGTAGTAATGCACACTTTCGCCAAAAGCGGTCCATTTCTAATTGAGTTGCATAGAAATACTTATGTTCATATCACCATTTTGCATCCTGAAGACCTTTGATATATCTCTTTTCCAGCAATTTCTCTTGTTGTAAAAGAGTAGCAAGTTGTCTCTTTAAATTTACAACTCTACATCACCATCATCAGAACCCACTGATCTAAGACCAACAACGATAGTAAGCATGTCCACCAACCTGGATTTGACAAGTTACATGCTTAACAATAGTGTATGCCACGTTGTTGATACCATAACTTCAGAAAGTAACGTAACTTTTTTTTTGGCGGACCCTATTGTTAAGCATGTAACTTGTCAAATCCAGGTTGGCGGACATGCTTACTATCGTTGTTGGCTTTAGATCAGTGGGTTCTGATGATGGTGATGTAGAGTTGTAAATTTAAAGAGACAGCTTGCTACTCTTTTACAACAAGAGAAATTGCTGGAAAAGAGATATATCAAAGGTCTTCAGGATGCAAAATGGTGATAACGTAACTTTGATCAAACTTTAATTAAAAAATAATATATCTCACCCTTTTTGTTTTTGGCTTAATATTTGTTACCGTTTAATCATGAAAAGTTGCAGCAATTTTTTTTATTTTTTTTGACATTTTTTTCATGAAAAATTGTTGCATAAAAATATCACTCTAATTTTCATATAAAATTTAAATTCTATTTTATTTTATTTTATTTTCGTATTGATATTATTTAAAAATATTAAAATTTATATTTAAGGTGAAATAAAATTAAACATAAGTGAAGTATTAATATATAACATAAAATTGTGGGTCCAATATGAGTTTTTAGAGTTGCACCATATGATTCATCCAATCGAGGAACTTGATACATGGGTCCAGAATGAGTTTTTAGAGTTGCTATATCTTCAAGAATACCTTTAACTTGAAAAAAAACCTACAAAAAATTTTACATATACCTACTTAAGAGCTCGAACACGAAATCTCTAAACTTAAAACATTTGTTTTTACATAAAACATATCATTTTACCATTAAACATAATCTTTGAATTTAAATCAAAAAATATGAATATACACATAAAATAATTTTGCATGTAAATTAAATTGTTAATTTATCATCACGTGAACATAACTTAGTTTATAAATATAATATATTTTAATATACATGGACCATGGTTTGAATCTCAAACATCATGTCTTATTCACCTTTTAAGGTGAATTCTAACCATCCCTCAAAAAAAAAAGATGAATTCTAACCATCAAACTAATTGACAAAAAATTTGTTAATTTATTTGAGTGAAAAATTGTTATTTTTTAGGATAAATTACACCAGAGGTCTTTTAAGTTATTTAATTATAACAAATTGGTCCTTTAAGTTTTTGTTCGTATCACTTAAGTCATTTATGCTAATTAATTGTAACAAGTTGGTCATTTAAGTTTTTTCCGTACCAATCAGGTCCTTTAAGTTATTTAATCGTAACAATTTGGAGCAAATTAGATCTTAAAAATGTAAGTTATTTGTTCGTATCACTTAAGTCATTTATGTTAATTAATTGTAACAAGTTGGTCATTTAAATTTTTTCCGTACCAATCAGGTCCTTTAAGTTATTTAATCGTAACAATTTGGAGCAAATTAGATCTTAAAAATGTAAGTTATTCAGGGCCTAAAAGTTACAATTAAATAACTTAGACTTAAGCCTTACGAAAAATACTTAAAGGGCTAACTTGTTGGCTTATTAGATCATTTGGTCCCCTGACTAATTTCATGTTTTCATTTTGGTCCCATATTTAATAAAAGTGGCAAATTAGTCCCTTAAGTTTTGCGCCGTTTGCCAAAAAATTCCTTTCTGTCAAATGTTTTCTTTCTCGTTAGTTTTTGGCCACGTGGCTAATCCAACATGGTTGGTATAAAAGCAAAAATCTGTCTAAAGAGAGAAGCAGTTGGCTGTTTTGAGGGGAGAGAGAGAGAGAGAGAGAGAGAGAGAGAGAGAGAGAAGAATACGAAAAAGTCCAAGGTTGAAGGAGATGATTATCGAAGAAATTGAAGAAGGGGAAGACGGATTCGTTGCGAATCCTGGAATGGATGCTGCTTCCGACGACGATTCTGAAGATAACGATGAGGTTTGTTTTCTTCCATCCTTTGATTTTCGTATTTAGGGTTTCAAAACTGGTATAGGGTTTTGGTTTTTCTAGGTGGTTTCTAATTTAGGGTTAGGGTTTTGATTAAAAAACCTGTTTTTAATCGAAAACATACCCTTTTTAATCAAAACATGTTGTAAGAAACCCTATTATTGAAACCCATTTTTTGTAAAAAAAACCCTATTAATGAAACCCTTAGTTACGGTGTTCATTGTCTCTGGATGCTTTGTTCTGGAAATTTTTGTTGATTTATGTTATGGTTTTGTAACAGTTGGAGGGTAGGTTTGTGTTGGTAGTTCACCATGGGGGGTTTTTGTTGATTTTAACCATAATGGTTACAATGGCACTGAAACAGTACTAGAGGGTGAACCAGATTATTGGGCTTACTTCTAAATTTTATCAACTTTAAAACGGTTAGGTTACCCAATGGTTAGGTCACTTTGGTACCATGACCCTAATTTAGTGGATGACCTTATTACAAGAAGGAGAGGTATGCAGCTTGCTATGCTCCAATCATCTACTCTGCTAATGGCCAGGTCTTATGGTGCAAAACTTTGTATAATGATCTTCAGCCACCTCCTAGCAGAAGGCAACCTGGCAGGCCAAAGAAAAAAAGGAACAAAGAGGCAGGTGAATTGTTGAAGGATGATGGTCAACTCAGGAGGGCTAGATGGGGAATGAAATGTAGCAGATGCAAGCAGAGTGGACATAATAAGTCCACTTGCAAGCTCCCACCACCTACTCCACCACCTCCATTTGAGAACTCATCAAACCCTGCTCCAAGTGCTGCACAAACTCATCAAGCTCCTACTACTCAAAGGTCTACTAACACTCAAAGGACTGTAACTAATCAAAGGACTGTAACTACTCAAAAGACTGCTAACACTCAAAGGACACAAAGGACTGCTAACACTCAAAAGAATTCTCAAACTGCACCCACTGCTCAAGGTGCTGCTGCTACACAAGGTGCTGGTACACAAACTGCACAAGCTGGAACTGGAGGTGGAAAACCAAGGAAGAGGAAGCAAAAAGAGAGACTATCTACATCACAGCCAGAAGGTTCAAATGGGAAGAAAAAGAAAACTTCTATTAGAGTTAAGGGTTTTGTGTCAACCCTAAGTGCATACATGTTATGTAATGCCTAAGTGCAAGCTACAATCTACTTATTATGCTTATTTTGATGTATTTGCCTAAGTTGCAAGCTACAATATAGCTCTAATGCTTATGTAATGCCTAAGTGCAATCACATTTTATGTGCAATATGATTAAGTTCAATTCCATGTACTAGTTTTTTTCTGCTAATTTTCTGCTATGTCTGCAACATATAACTGGTATTGATTTGCAAACATATTTGTACATGGTTACCATATGAAAGAATATTGATACATATACTGTATTTTTTGGTGCAGGGTTTGATAAATAACTACACCAAAACCATGCTCAATTTTTCATTTCAAATTACTCCATTAATCACTTTTTACAGTACACTATATGCATAATTTTTCAATTGAAATATCATTCATTCATTCATTTTTGCAAGAAACAATAGACATTACTCCAACAAAAACGTTAACATTCATTCATTCAAAATAGGAACATTCATTCATTGAAAATAGGCATTACAAATTCATTCATTCCAATCTGACATTACAATTTCAAAATGACAATTACAACCAAACTATTTCAAATACAATTGATTCCACGAGCCACTACATTTGCAGGCCAATATTGTCCCAAAAACCAGGCAAACCCCAAAACACCCTAGCCCAAAAATCAAAGAGATCTTCAACCATGTTCTTGTTTTCTCCAGTCCGGTCTTCAACTTGACATTTTTTTCTCCAGCTTTGATATCAACAGATCCCTATAATCAGTAACATCTTCATCCAACAATTTAAAAAGTTACAACCTTTGTCAAATTGATTCTTTTAGTTTTTGCATCCCCAAAATATTCTCCCACAATTTGGATTTGTGTTATCAGTTATAGTGCGAATCATTGTTCCCTCACCACACCTACATTCAATAGATGTTTTTCTTCTCAGGCTCGATCCTACTGACCCAATGGATTGTCCCATTTGTTTTGACATCTCTCAGTACGAACGAAGGGGATTCAAAGAAGAGAAAGGATGGATTCGAAGATGAAGAAGGGGATTTTGCAGATTAAGGATTCGATGATTTTGCAGATTAGGGATTTGAAAGGGATTTTGCAGAGAGGAAGGTGGCTGGTTGATGGTTGAAGATGAGAAAACCCTAATTTTGAGTTTCAGACTCGTTTTTCGCTTTTATACCAGCCACGTTGGATTAGCCACGTGGCCAAAAACTAACGGGAAAGAAAACGTTTGGCAGAAATGATTTTTTTGGCAAACGACGCAAAACTTGAGGGACTAATTCGCCACTTTTATTAAATATGTGACCAAAATGAAAACATGAAATTAGTTAGAGGACCAAACGATCTAATAAGCCTAAAATTAAATAACCTAAATAACGTAAGTGGTACGAAAAACTTAGACTAATTTATTACAATTAAATAACTTAAATGATTTTTGGTGTAATTTAGCCTATTTTTTTATTAGACCATAAGTTTAGTGAAGTTCAACTTTTTTTTGTCAAGAGTGAACTTTAACTAGTTAATAAGGTGTAACAATCATTTTGATAAGCAAATGTGTAATGAGTAGTTACAATAATATTTAAATGTATCAAAATTTTAAAATGGTCTATGATCACTTCGTTAAATGTAGTAATTTAATCTTGAAAATTGTGCATTCTTGATCTTAAAAGTTAAAAAACTTATCTTTTCAATGCAACATATATTTTTTAATTCTATTTTAGATCATTATCTTTGCTCTAAATATACAAGCTAACATTTTCCTAAAATATTTCATTAATATTGTTACATTAGTCTTTCAATATATTGTTGTCATATCGGTCACTATATAAAAAGAGATATTGCGAGCATCGAGAGATTATTTTAATGTCAAAAAACTATTTTATAATTTTGTTACATTAATGTACTATTGTGCCTAATGATCGCATGTTACCCCATTTAAGCAGAGAAAAAGAGTTTAGTGTTCTCAAAAAATGAAAAATTGATCCACACTCACCAGCAATGAACTCCGAGACGCTCGAACGTCACCGTGGAACCAATGCAACACACAACAACGTCGTCGTAACAGAGAGAAGGTTAACACGCAGCGAAGTTAGTTCAAAAAATCCTCAAAACTTTCTTCATTCACGAGTGTTTTTGAATTCGAACAAAACCGTTCCGTTTTTCAGGTTCTCGCAAAGAAGAACGCAAATGAACAACTCATCAAAACCGCATATAGCAAAAAGGATCACCTAGCTTCTTTTCCCGATTATCGCTGCTTCGAAATCAACGGTAACAGCTTTTGAGTTTGTTAAATGCAGTTAGATTAGTTACGCATTAAGCGTTTGTTTGGATAAACAGCTTATTTTGAACGGTTTATAACATAAACACTTACCATTGCTTATCATATAATGCTTACAAATAAGCTATTTCTACAACACAAGATATTGTATAATCTATAAGTTGTTTTCATAAGCTATCATGAGAAGCTTATGAAAATAAGCTGGAAACAAATTATAAACGTGTCATAAGCTGTTTTGACAAGTTCTTCAAAATAGTATCACATGTGCTTAAGCTCATAGATAAACTTAAATAAGCTAACCCAGACAGGACGTAAGGCTTTGTTACTGTTTGGTAAAAAATAGCAGATACCTGATAAGCTAACTGATTGAGGATAAACTAGCTGATAGTGGATCAACTAGCTTATTGAATTTGAAGTGTTTGGTAAAATTAAAATTAACGTTTAACTTAGTTTTTTTTATGACAATTGCGTTTAACTTAATTGATAAATAAAATGATATATTTAATTAATATTTTAAATTGAGTCAAAAAAGAAAAGAATTAATATTTTTTTTCAATTAAGATAACGAAGGTAGAAATGAGGGAAAAATTCTAAACGATAAGCTCAAATGCTGCTTGATGTCGCATCTCAACAAATGCTATAAACTCGTGAAAAAAATACTACGAACTATCCGCTAAAAGTAAGCAGTTTGGTCTTGCCAACCAGAGCCAAAAGTGACGAATGTCTAACTTTCTAACTGAACTGTAACAAACCGCGTATTCAATAAACAAACTTGACTCTTTTTTTAAAAAAAAAAAAAACTTAACTGAGTCTGATTTTCTATCTACTAATAATTAATCTAAGTTTGTGTCTGTTATTACTTATTATCAAGTTTTCCCCCAAAATTAAGCTTCACCCAACTTCTACTAACTATGCTACTAATTACAGGAGTAAGCAGTGATAGTACCTATAGACTATAAGACTATAATAATCATTAATATTTCAACATAGTTATGGTAATGTGAATTGATATTGATGTTTATGTTTGAACTTCTTGTTTGTTGCTTCTGAGTGCCTAATTTTACCTTATTTCCAGGTCTCTCAGTGTGTTTAAAGTCAGGACATGGCATTAACCTTTCCTCTCCTGTTAAACAATATATTCAGAGACTTCTTAAGGTAAAAATAATACTAGAGTTACTTAACTGAAATGTATATAAGTTTAAACAAATGTTATCATTATATTTATCGAGTATGGTTCAAATTAACGGATAAGTGGGCAGACGCTTGAGCATAGTGAGTGGATCTGAAAGTGCAACGTAGCGGATTGAGAGGTCATGACTTTGAGCATGGATCATTCATAGGGTTATGACTACGAGGGTTGAGAGTGTGGGGGTAAAGCTCCCATGATACAGTTTAGGGGTAAACTTGTATTTTAGAGTGTAGTATTTAAACGCAGCTTTGTGCTCTATTGACATTGCATTATTGGAAAACTACAAGTTGTTCTGCTGTTTGAGTCTTTGAGATGTAGGCACAATTGGCTGAATTCCATTGTCTGTTTTTGTCTGCGTTTATTTATCTGTTTTTGTAGAATTGGGTTTGCTGTTTACTCACGAGAGATATCTATCATTTTTCCCTTTTGTTCATGATTGTCCTATTTGGTTTGTGCTCCGTTCCAAAAATGTACCTTCACTGTAAGAGAAACAAGAATTATTAGTTAATCAAAGCTTTGAATTTTGTTTTTTCATTTGTTTATAATATCATGAGGGTGAACCTTGGCTGAACGACAAGGTTTTTGCCATGAAACTTCGTGGATCACAGATGGCTGCCTTTAAACTTGTCTGAATCAGAACAGCTGTCCCCTTTTTTATGTTCATGATAGGCCAGTGTTAGCTTATTCATTGAAATGGGCGGGCTAACAAAAAAAATTAACTTGTCTAAATCTACAGCTTAATATGGAAGGGCCATATGGATTTGAGTGGCAAGAGGAAGAAAAGGTGAAGCATAGAGAAATGGTTGATCCTGAAGCACGCTATATATTTGCGCATGAGGTTACTAATGCAAATGCTGACGAGATGACAACAGTGTTGACTGAGGAACATCCTTCAACTAGTCGTCAAGAAGACAGTGGTCCCTTGGTTGGATTTGTACATTACCGCTTTGTTTTGGAAGAAGAGGTACCGGTACTTTATGTGTATGAACTACAGCTTGAGCCTCGTCTCCAGGGGAAAGGATTGGGAAAGCTTCTAATGGAACTTATTGAGCTTATCGCCCAAAAGGTGCTTAATTGTTTTTCTAAACTCACTCTGACTTTTGATGATAATAGAGAATTATTGTTATGTTGCAAAGGACACAACTTATAGTCTAGGAAAAGATGATGGATTGTTGAATTATGAATTTGTGATCTTTGAAGAAACTAATTTCATTTATTGATTGATTTATACTGTTCAATTTATTGATTTATTAACAGGCTTGAGTTTAATGACCCATCTAATATGATCTTTGATATTTTTTTAACTTTTCTTGTAGAACTGCATGGGTGCTGTCGTGCTAACTGTTCAAAAGGCGAACTTATCAGCTATGAATTTTTACACAAGTAAACTAAGGTAACATTTTCTGAGATGTATGCCATCATTGAATCTTTTATCGCTTACAAAAAGTACATGTCAAGTTTGATATGAATGAAAGGGAAAAAAAGTATGTTATATTCCTAACTGCTCGTATAAGCCTTATGAATTTAATTGTATTTCAACCTTAATGCATTCCAGAAAATATTTGTCTGCTTTTGAGCAGGTTTCCTGAACCACATATATGTCTACAAGAAGAGAAGATTCATTAGTTTCATTATGAAATCCACATATATAACTATATTATATGTGTATCACATATATAACTATATTCCATGTGTCTTAGACTTATATATTGTTTACCCTAGCATCGCGTAGTTATTTGCACAAATCCTCGACATGTCAATCATTGTTACAATTCTAATTTCAATTTATAAACTTGTAATGATAATGTTAGTTGTTATATGTGATGATTATACATGAACTTGTTCTGTGATCGTTAGAGTTATTGCTGTATCTTGATTCTCATAATAAAAAGTTAAGGATCTTTGCAGGTCTTGTAACTGTTTTTATTTTCTACTTTCATAAACTCTCATCTCTCCTATTTTCTACTTTCATAATTCTCACAATATTTGGCTTTAGCCCAGGTTATCTATCAAGATATTATCCTAATTACTTTCTAGATTTTTCTGTTATATTACTTTTCCCCTCCCTTTTTATGTTTAGTCTTCGTTTTGTTGACGGATGAAATATTTCCGTTACAGATATATCATATCAGCCACGTCACCTTCTAAAGTATATCCAATGGTATGTACCCCCCTCCAAAGTCGTAAGTGTTATGAAATTCTATGCACAAATTAATTTTTCTGTTCTCATATGCAGATGGAGAAGAGTTATGAAATTCTTTGCAGAACATTTAATGATGAAGCTAAAACTATTTTTGAGGTAAACCACTCAGTGTGCCATTAGATTGATTATCTATGATACGATCAATAAATTTCATAAAACTTTTTCTAGGTTTCAAGGTTTTATCCTCTCACATTCTGCACTGAATTCCATAAAACATATTCCCCTATGAGCTATTTGTGTATATCATCTAGGCTAATGTTTTTGTTTAAAATTATTTTACAGCACTTTTTGTGATATAATTGATGAGTAATTTAGTTCATTTTTATTTTAGTCAGATGATGATGATGTCGATGCTGAAAGGTTAGCATTGATTTTTGTAGTACTTTTTTTATCAGGGTATAGGCTTGAGGGTATATTTAATTTTTGCCTTTGTTTCTAATTCTCTATCTGTTGATTCTTATATCAGGATTGAAATAACGGACATTAGGAAGTTAGCCAATAGGATGTATTTCGGAATTCCTGAAGAGAGCTCTTAAGCTAATGATGTCGTTGCTGAAGGTAGCTATTTTATGTCCTTCACTTTGTTTAGGCACAGCACAGCACAAGCATTAATCACATTAAGATTTATGTTCTGTAAAACATCAACACGTTTAAATGATAGTATTTTCGCTAGTAGAGTGAACTAAATATAATGCAAATTGAAAATTTTCGCTTACGCAGATTTCACTGCTATCTCTCATTCATCAGTTTTTCTCAATAGAACCTCTTATGTTTTTGTTTGCAGGATAGTAGATGAGTTGGAGAAAGAATGATCAGCTTATAGGTCTCATTTTTTTATGGCTCCTTCATCGGATTATTGACTGGCCCTGTTTCTTGCACGTTTCCTTTACATCTGGCTATTTTGTTTGTTTCTTTTTCTTTTTTGTACTTCCATTTTGAGTGCTTGTTAATTTTGGATTTATCTCAAATTCTCAAGGAGACGATTTTTTATTTTAATTTGTTTATAGTATGTTTGATATCGCGGTGAAGTAAATCCTAACTACTGCAAGTTCGAGCTAAAGCTGTAAATTGTAGCTTCTCATATTAACTGCGTTGGGACATATGAATGAAAACTGTCGCACAATCAAAAATATGCTTAGTAGCTTCATGTTACTTTTGTTGAATGTGCTTACAATATGGGTTCCATTGGTAAGAATATGAAACAAAATGACAATGTTAGTAATTGACCTCCAGTCACGCGGACCTATTTTAAGAGGAATTAATCCATGTGAGCATGAGACTATAATTGTATGGAAGCCACTTTTCACACTCCAAGGTCACTTTGGAAGTATACATCCAAACAAGTTACAAATTTTTTTGCCGTTTGGATGTGTATTTTCAGACGAAAACACAATTACACATTTTTTTTCTGTCCGGAAGGGCATTTTTCTGGAATCTGTGGTTTTTTCCGAAAAAAGTTGCTCCCAATTGCATAACTAGAAGATAGAAATTAAGAGGAGGGATAGAAAATTTTGTTGTCTGGTGATTTTGTCGTTTGAATTTTAGAGTCTCAAACTATCATCCATGTCTCTATGCTTTTCTATTTGTATTTTCCTTATCATAAGAGATGACTTAATTCAATCAAATTTATAACTCAACTTAAACTATCATCCATGTCTCTGTGGATTGTTTGATCTTTATTCAGCGAACAACTTAATGACTAAAATTCAAATCTAAAATGAAGTTTAGATTTGTTCTTTAAATACTAATTTTTGAAACATAAGTTTTATCTCATATTGCATTGAGTGGCTCGTAATGATTTTTGTGATAAAATCGTTTGTAGCACTTACATAAATTGTGTTAATTTGTCTACAAATCATAGTTTAATCGATAAAACTGTTGAAATTATTAGGTCGAACGTCATGGTTGAGGTTTGAAGTCCGGCTTCTCCACCTATGTGTGTCAATTTTTAATAACTATCATCATTTCGTCTATTAATCAAAAACTATGTTAATTTGTTCCACCTAGTTCTGACAACAACCATTGTTTCTTGTGCTCCATGTGTCAACCTCATGTTACAAGTCTCTAATCAATTGATCAACCCCCACCTCATCCATCGCCTCTATACCCGACTTATGTGACCGCAACTTCAATGAAGAAAGAACCTCCAAGCGCCCTCCTAGAAAGTTGCCATGGAAACAGTGTTTTGATCACTCCACCACTTCATGGTTTGAGATTTGATAATTGTGTTGAAGTTTTTATGATTTTCTTGTGTCGATACCACTTTTGAGTAGAGCTTATTGTGGTTATCACCAAATTTAACATTATCTCAACGTTATAAATAACTCGTCAAAATGTGGTTGAATCAGTCATTTTAAAGACCATATATAGTTGAAATGAGTAAACACCAATAATAAAAAAAAAATCCTGAGGATGAATACAATCAAAGATGGTGTATCTTTCCTTATTCTTCACCATTGACCATAGGTGAAAGAATTAAGTTTGGTCGTTAATATTACAAGTTTGATCTGTTAATGCACTTTTGACTTATGAAATATATGGATGAAGAATATTCGAACTCAATCAAATTAATTGTACTCTCATTATTTCAAGATTCGAATTAAACTTACTTTCTTGTAAAAATAAATAAATTAATCTCTTGTAAATAATCAGAAAGAAAGGGTAAAAAATTTACTCTAAAAAATGGGTAAATTTTTCAAAAAATGTGTAATACTACTTGAGTAACTAAGTTGAAAATAAGCTGTAAAAAAACCACAAACCAGCCATGGAAACCGAGACCTTCCAAGTCCCCACCCCGCCGCCGAATCATTCAAACTCATCTTCATCCTCTTCTTTCTTCAACTACACATAACATAAAACCGTTCTCCATTCTCTTCATGTTTCACCAAAACATGAAGAGAATGCTATTACGCCACACAACACTCTTTCACCGTTCTACCGCTGCAAAAACCTCTTCAATCCCTCGCTTCATAAATTCATTCCATTCTCATTCTTCTCTCACGCATTTCAACAAACACCTTACATGCTTAATGAAAACCAATCAACATTCAACCGCCATTGCACTTTTCAACCAAAATGAATACAATAACTTCATTACACCTTGTATTATCACTCTCACTATTATTATCACTTGTTTTTTCCATCTGGGTCATGTTTCTTTTGCTTTTTCGATATTTGGTAAGATTCTTAAACGCGGTTATGGTTTAGATACTGTGGCATTAAACATGGTTCTTAAAGGTTTATGTGTTGATGGTGGTGTTTTGAAAGCATTGGAGTTTCATGATGAGATTGTGAATAATGGGTTTAGTTTGAATGAGGTTAGTTATGGGATTTTGATTAATGGGTTATGTGAAAATGGGAGGGTGAATGAAGCTATGAATTTGTTGAGAATGATTGAGAAGGAAAATGAAAAGGAAAAAGATTGTTTTTTTGTTAGAGGGAATGTTGTTATGTATAGTATTGTGATTGATTGTTTGTGTAGAAATGGATTTGTTGATGAGGGTTTTGAGTTTTATAATGAGATGGTGAGAAATGGGGTTTGTCCGAATGAGTTTACGTATGGTTCGTTGATACGTGGATTGTGTGGTGTTGGGAAATTTTTGGAGGGTTTTGGATTGGTGGATGAGATGATTAGAAGGGGTTTGGATGTTAGTGTTTATGTTTTTACTGTTTTGATTGATGGGTTGTGTAAAAATGGGATGTTGGTGGAAGCGCGTGAGGTGTTTGATGAGATGGTGAAGAGAGGTTATGAGCCGAATATTGTAACGTGTACTGCTTTGATGGGTGGGTATTGTTTGAAGGGGAATGTGGATATGGCAAGGGAGTTGTTTGATGCAATTGGTGAGTGGGGTTTTAAGCGTGATGTTTGGACGTATAATGTTTTTATTCATGGATATTGTAAGGTTGGGAGAGTGCGTGATGCTGTGAAAGTTTTTGATGAAATGTGTCGTGAGGGTGTGGCGCCGAACATTGTTACTTATAATTCTTTGATTGACTACTTGTGTAAAGCTGGTGAAGTCTCAGATGCTTGGGAGATTGTAAAGACAATGCATAGGAGCGGTTTGACGCCAGATATTGTTACTTGTTGTATCTTATTAGATGGTTTGTGTAAAAGCAAGCACCTTGACCAAGCAATTTTGTTGTTTAATCAACTGGATGAAAGGGGCTTGACACCTGATGTTTGGAGTTATACCATTTTGATTCATGGGTGTTGCACGAGTCGAAGAATGGGTGAGGCCATGAATTTATTGAGAGATATGCATCTTAAGAATTTGGTTCCTCATATTGTAACTTATAGTTGTCTAATTGATGGCTTGTGCAGATCTGGGAGAATCTCAAATGCATGGAGGCTTCTTAACGAGATGCATGTTAAAGGTCCACCCCCAGATACTATAACTTACAGTATCTTGTTAGACGCTTTATGGAAAAAGCAACATCTTGACGAGGCAGTTTTCTTATTTAACCAAATGATTAAAAGGGGTTTGGAACCTGACGTTATGTGTTATACTATCATGATTGATGGATATTGCAAGAGTGAAAGGATAGACGAAGCAATAAATCTTTTCAGAGAAATGCATATGAAAAATTTGGTTCCTGATTTTGTAACTTACACAATACTTTTTAATGCTGTGTTCAAATCTGGGAGCAACTCGTATGCATGGCAGTTTGTTAATGTGATTCGTGACATTAATCCACCTCCTCATGTCCTCAAATACCTAGCCGCACTTTGCAAAAGTGAGCATCTTGACTACAAGTACCTTGCTTCAGCCAATTGTTAGCAGAAGAATTTGTTTTTGTAAGTATAGTTAACTTTACTGATTTTATGTATGAAGTTGGAATATATAGTGCACATGATTTTCTATGCATCTTCTGACTGAAGGATGTTTGTCAACTTGTCATACTAAATACCGTACTGAGATTTTCCATACATGCTTAATTCAGTTAAAAAACATGTAGGGACACATGTTTATTCCAGTTATAGTTGATCTCAAATGAGTGGTCCATCTCTGCACATAAAGTTTGGCACCATCAAAGTTTGGTCTCAAATGTAATGTAACTTAAAGACCTGCAGCAAATTTTTTGAAATGAACCATTTTGATAGGAAAATTGCGCACTTCGTCAATTGTAGATTGAAATTATAAGTCCCTCCTTTGTATTTGATTTATTTTTTGTAACAAAACTATACATTTCTTGATAGGATCCAATGACTGTTTTTTATATGATGTTTAACCTAAATGCTATATGTCTTGCCACTTCGCCCTTCCTACTTTCTCAAATCATTTTTTTATTATTAATTTGGCTCTATAAAAATCCTTGTTTTTTTTTTCTGGTATGATTCAAGCATCCTGCTTTTTTGCTATGTTCAATTCTGACAGCAACCTGTTATTGAATGTAGGTGATTTTTCCGGATCTAGATAACTGTGTGAAGAATGCAGCACAAATTGAGCACTAGGCAAAACTTAGTATTCTGTTATCTTCTATTTGAGCTGTTAAAGTCTTCCATTTTTTAAATGATGAAAGTTTTCTGAAGGAGTTCGCATCTTGCGCAGAAGCTCTGCAGACATCAGTTAGTCAACACATGCTTGGGGTTCGATATACTTCATCTAATATCATATTGTTATTTCTTTTGACATTGCTTAATCTTTTGTAATAGCTTCATATTTGTAAGTATCTGTTTGACAAATGCAGAAAAGCGAGAATGGAAATGATGTATATGCACTGTCTGGCTATTCACCTCGGCCTTAATGATTACCTTCTTGCAATGGATTTTCAGTGACAAAGTACTAGTCAGCATATGCAAAAAAATTTCCGATGAAAGGTACTTTTTGGTTCTTACTTTAGAGTTCAAAATATGTAGTATTAAAATTGTTGTTTCCTTTTCCTTTCATTATGTAATAGGCCTTATAGACCAGGGAAGGGGGAAAGGCAGGGACAGTATCTATGATATTAAGCTTAGTAGTATATGTAAATACCATGTTACATGAGCTATCAGTATCAGCTCCCTATGGCTGCTATTTCCTTTTTCTGTAATGATATAGTGCAAATAAAAGCTTAAGATTGATTTCAGTTTCCTCTTACTATGCCCATATACTTGCATATGAAGATCCGAGTCTCACTTTACACTTATGGGCAATCTATAGCAGTGTATCCACCATTCAGTCGAGGAAAGAGAGCTAGGACATTTAAGAAATATTAAATGGATGACCTAAATCAATGCAATTTTTGACCAATACTCTTCTAGGCGAATGACAGCTGGTGTCAATGGATCTGTCTTTGTGTGTGTTGTGTTCCGTAGGAACTAGGTTTTTTTTATAAATCCTTGACTGTCAAAAGATAGACACCTCGACCAATGAAGCAATGGCCATGCTTTAAAAGGTTGAAAAATGTCTGCTTCTGAAATGCTAAAAAATTTCGAGAAAGTAATTCTAGCTCTTCTGAAAATCAAAATAAGAATATTAAGTAGAGAAACTTATTCATGAATTGGTCTCTAGAGGTAATGTAAGAAGATACAATGAGGTCCAATTACTTTTGTTTTGATTTCAAATATAGTGGTTAGTGTTGAACTAGTTAGAATGTTTGACAAATGCTTCTTTTCCGTCTGTCAGAAAAGTTGGACTGTAATGACCTTTATATCGTTGAAGTGTGTTTTTGACTTTTTGTTCATGTTTTCCGTTAATATTTTTAACCTTGACACAACTTTGATCCTTATTCATTTCCAGTGTATTACTAACATACCCACGATTAGTGTTTCTGCTATTTGAATAGGATGCAAGTAACCTTTTGTTATTTGGTCTAATAAATAAGAGGAGTGTTAACAACACACTCTCTAACACAACTTTTTTCAACAGACTCTCTAATTGATTAAAATTCAAATGGGTCCCACTAAATTATGTTGGCCCCTCATAGATTTAGTGGGTCTCATTTGATTTTCAGCCAATTAGAGAGTGTGTATGTTAAAAAAAGTGTGTTGCTAGCATAATTCAATAATTAATAGTGCAACAAGCCAGTAGAAATTGACAAGGTTTATTTTATCTTTGCCCATTCCTTTTCAAGTTATCTAATGTTTACGTCTTTTACTACCAGGAAATATGTTAGTCGCAGAGATATCTTGATTGCACAGCCGGCAAAATTGTTCCCTCAGATAGAGTATCTAATGTTGCCGAGTATAACCTGCCCTCTTACCATTCTGCTGGATTCGTTATTCACTGATTACTGGCTATGCACCCCAAGACACTCGGATGATGCTCTTTCCAAGCAGTTTGAGCAACAATGCCCTTATTAGAGGAAGAAGCTGAAATGTGTTGAGGAAAGGTGAAAATCCATCATTTCAGCTTTTGACCCAATTCCTGATTGTAGTTTTTGAACAAAAATTTAATTAGGTCCATTTTTGCAGTTACTCAACAAGAAGAAAGCGATTAAAAACTAGAAGGACCATTTAGCTTCTTTCCTCAATGTCTCAATTCCTACAGAAATGGCAAATGTTTTGGAGTGAAAGAGATGTTAATAATATTATAATGATATAATGATTGGTTGGTGGCGTCTGGTCAAGAATGTGCCACGGTTTGTTCGATCCAAGATGTTAAATCCTTAACTTGACAGAAATTGATGATGAGAGTTTAAACTTATCAGAACAAGAACAAAATCAGCAATGCATTCAGCGTGCCAGAAGTATGTGATCCCAATTTTATGCTCATATGCTATTTTCATGATTGTATGTTTTAAGTTTGAACTGCATTGGAATAATTTTTTGATTCCCTTTGCATTTTGTTTTGTTCCTATATTAGGGGTGTTTGAGGAAGTTCATTTTGTTTGCAACCTAGTCATTTCTTCACGCATAACACATTTGACATTAGGTATGTTGACTTTAGCCAGTTAGTTGTCTATGTCCTGCTGTTAAATTTGTGAATCAACAACTTTTTTTGCAGTATTTGTTTCTTCTTCATTTTTCTCAATTTAATTTGCAGAATTGAAGAATTTATAGACTATCTATCCCCTGAGGAAACTTAAACAACCAATCACAAGATTATGGAAGCTTCTTACAAGTTACAAATGCAAGAAGCAAAAATTGTCTTCTGATGATGATTAACAGCATCTTATTGCTCTCATGTTCGTTCCGGTATAACCAGCAACAAGTATAGCTTCAGCAGCTATGCCAAATTTGAGCATTTATATAGTTTGTAACAGAGAACTACATTTGAAGAACATCTGCTTTCCTAACATTGTGAATTGGAAGTGATGGTTGTAACTTGTAAATTGTGATTTTCTTCACAAGTTATCCAGGCAGCGTGGAAAATGAAGTTCTCCGTTGCTCTATGTATCGGATGCTTACTATTCAAGTGAACATACATTTGATTAGTGTTCTCAATAAGCTGATGATGTAGATTTTGATATCATTGCATAACTTATGGAATCGTTATCGTGGCTTAAAAATGATGTACATGTCATTAGGATACAGACTATTTAACTCAAAATCTCTCTAGATGATTAATACCATTTGTTATGTAATTATTTGATTTTCTATGCTTAGTCTATCTGCTTACTAATAGCTTTCATGGATCGTTTTCTCATATTACTCAAAAACAAAAACAAAAACAAAAAATACTTCCAAGACTGCTATTGTTTCTACAGAAGTGTTGTTTGACTTTCTCTATAATGATTTCAATCATGATTATGCCTTGAGTTATTTGATCACTTATATGCACAAAATCATAACTCTCTCCATCTCAAAATAAGTAAACATGAGTTACTCTGGAAAATACAGTTAATTATTAATTTTGTGCATCCCACATATAAGTTGGGAATCATGTGAATTTCAATAATCAAAAGGAGCGGGTTAGAAATATGTTTGATAAAGCAGGTTCTTAGCATTTTTACATTCTTAAACATATACGACAAAAATTTGCCTACATGAAAGTAGGTCTAAATGGTTTTATTTTATGGTATGAAACACGATAAAATAGACTTAAAAAAAAGTAATCACTAAAATCTCTATTTTATAAAAGATAAATGATATTTCAACATTCATTTTGTGACAACTTTTATAACAACTTTATCTCTCATACTCACTTTATTTTTTACTTTATATTTCTATTGCATTTAATGACAAACGTTAGTACTTTAGTTTAGTTGTTAGATTGATAGTTATTCATTTGTCTTGAGATTGAATCCTTGACTTCCAATTTTTTTAACCCTTAACTCAAACAACCATCCACTTCCCTTTAGGTTTAATAGAGAAAAACACTCTAGACACCAAATTTCAGACGAAACGATGTTTATGGATATACTTATAAAGAAGTCATTTTTAAGAATCTATGAATTGAAAAAGACTAAATTATACTTTTGGTCCCTTAGGTTAAATTTATGTTTCTCTTTGATCACTTAAGTTTTTTCGTTTAATTTTTCTTCCTTAAATTACAAACGTTAGACAATGTAGTCCCTTAATTATTTATTTTGGTCGCTAAACTTACAAATATTAGATACATTGGTCCTTTAAGTTACAAATTTTAGACAAAAGAATTATTAAAAAAATGAAAAAGAAACTATAAAATATTTGATCGGGCCGGGTTGACCCATTTTTTTCAACTCGGAGCTACCTTTTCAAAATCTGCACCGTTCATTCAGTCTCCAACCTAGAACTATTAACTTCATTCAAAATTTGTTGTTCACTGAGAAAGAAAGAGTTGATAATGGCGAAGGAATTGTTGAGTCTTGATAATGGCACTACTTGTTCATCATGGAATTACTCTTCTACAAGACTCGCTACTGGTTCCACTGATGGCACTTTTCAAATATTCAATTTTAGGGATCCACCTTCTTCTTCTTCTAACTCTCTTCGCTCTTCTTTCAAATCTAAGGTTACTTTCATATTCAATTCAATTATTATTGTTTTTTTTTTTGTTAAGGGCATGTTTGGGTGCTTATGCTATAAGTGATTGATTAAGCTGTTTATCCAAACAAGGCCTAAGTGGCTCATCCTTGTGCTTCTCTCAGTGATTTTTACATTTATGTTTTTCCCCCTGAAACTGTGAAGGTTCATGATGGAAACATCCTGAAGATAGTTTGGCTTCCTCCAGAGTATGGTGATGCAGTTGCATGTATTTCCACTGATGGAATTGTTTCATTGTTGGAAGAGATCGTGGAAGGTATCATTGATTCGGTTTCTTCATTTACTTGTCTTGTTTCACATTTTTTTCATTTATATTTCCGTTAAAAGTTCACAGCTTTTCATTGGTTTTATTCAGTCAATGCTGAAAATCTAATTTTTAAAATTGTTTATAAAGATTCACAGCCTCTTCAGTGGAAAGTTCGCAAAACCTTAGGAAGCAGTGCGAGCAAAGTCCTTGATGTTCAATTTGGAATCTCTTCGACTCGTTTGAAAATGGTTAGTTATTGAAGTTTTTATTTAAAAATAAAAACTGAATTTCAAATGTGGCCAATGTCCATTACTCATTAGTAATAACATACATTTGATTCATTGTAACATTTTTCATCTGAGTGCATGCTTTTCGCAATGAAATCCTGTAAGAATGCTTGAAAGTAAATACTACTGATTTACATTTTTATGAACACCAAAGGTTGCTGCATATTCAGATGGTCATATGAGAGTTTTTGAGCTCTTGGATCCTTTGGAACTGACTAACTGGCAGCTTCAGGTGAAACTGGCTTCTTATACCTTCTCTCTCCATTTCATGAAATGTGATACTTAATGTTCTTTTTACAACAAACTAACATATTATTACTTATCGTTTTGTTCTTTCTTTGTAGGCTGAATTTCAAAACGTCATTGAATCAGTGTCTTCATTTGGAAAGGCTTTGTGTCTCTCTGCGTCCATAACTTTGAATCCACAAAAGGGTGGAAGCCAGGAATCCAGCTTCCTTGTAGGTTTCAACTCAAATACACCTGAGCTTAATTCTTCCAAGGTAATCCTAGTCCAAATTTTCTATGTTATTTCCAGTGTTGTCAAATAGCGGCTACATTGTACTGGAATTAAAACAAATCGCTATTGTTCCGCAATACACTATTTAGTATAAAGTGTTGTTTAATAGAAACTATAGCTGCATTATAGCACTATAGTGTTGCAGAATTCGAACAAACTGCTATTTTCTGCGATTGATAACACTGGTTATTTCATTTTGATTTGAGCTGCATTATTTTAAATTTCCATGGTATGGTGGTTATTGGCTTCTAGAGTTGTATCTCCGTCTATGTTAAGTCTGAACTTACAAATGTTACAGTCTGAAACAATAGGGAAGACTGACTTCAGTGTTTTAACACCCAAAGAGTGTTCTCCACATCGTTCTCTTTCTATGTTTGGGCTATTTCCACATCTCTGACGTATAGTACTTTTTTTGCACAGGTATGGGAGTTTGACCAGGCTCATCAAAGATGGCTTCCCGTGGCAGAATTATCACTTCCCGAGGACAAGGGTGATCAGGTTTATGCCGTCGCTTGGGCACCAAATATTGGCAGGTAAAATTTGCATAATTTTAGAAACATTTCAGTTACATCTATTAGTTTTACCTCCTTGTATAGCATTGCTGCCGACATCGGTTGTAATTAACTCTAGCACTATTTTATTATGTGGTCAAAGAATTAGAAATGTGATTTGTTACTTGCAAGTATGAATTTCTTGTAGACCATATGAGATCATCGCCATCGCAACTCACAAGGGAATTGCAATATGGCACCTAGGATTGAACCCTGATCATAACGGGAGACTTCCAGCAGATAGAGTTGCATCGTTGTCTGGTCATGAAGGCGGGGTATGGTTCTGACTCTATTTTTTGGTTCAAGTCTACGTTTCACGTTGTCTTTCAAACATCATATAGATGTTTGGATTAAAGTTTCATTAAATGTTGTTTAGGTGTGGCAAATGGAGTGGGATATGAGTGGAATGACGTTGGCTACTACAGGTAACGATGGAATGGTCCGATTATGGCAGTCTAATCTCAATGGCATTTGGCATCAACAAGCTGCATTTGAACCTACTTCTTAGACGCCTACTCCGGTTGCATGCAACCATCGTATGTTGTAAGTAGTAAGCTGGCATGGATTTTCCCCACCACCAGTATTAATTATCGAATAGGAAGACTTGTATTTATTTTGTTGTAGGCTAGATTGACAACATTCTCCTGTTACATGAAAGATACGATGAAGACAACTTTTCAGTGGTTGTGGTTGTCAACAATTGCAATCTCTTGAAGTTCACACAAACCATACTTTCACTTTTCTAATGACATGTTGAGATTTTCCGCAACGTGATATTGAAACAACATGCTTTGCTTTTGCAACAGCAGAGGAGCTATTGATATCTATCTCTGTTTGTGGTGTTTAACAATTCGCATTGAATTAAAACTTTCGTATAGGTCTCTGCAGTTTCTAAGCATTAACTAACTTTTTGAATATGCTCTTTATTGTTCTGATACAGCAACTTCTTACATTTTAATACTACATAAGGATATTAAATTTTGATGAATTTGACATTCTGATATCTCAGAACTTCTTACATTTATGTAAAACACATGCATCACCAAGTAACAATTTGAGGGGAATGCTTCATAAATCATAACAACCCTCTCAAAATAGAGCAAATCATTCTTTCTGCTGCTTCCCTATGTAATCTCTAGTACAAGAATTGGGAAAGCACAAATAGTAATGTTTATCCTTAAAGGCAAAAGAATCACATCACTCAAAGATTTCAGCTACCATATACATGCCTTTCTTGGATCCTAAAACCTCTTTGAAGAATGGTATACAATGAGAACTAAAATCTCTTGGATGAAATGCCTTTGTAGTACTTTGAATCATTTACAATTCGTTGCTGCCACCTTGATATCAACTGTGAACATTGCTTGTACTGGTCTATGATCTGAAAGTTTTGATTCACTCCTGTTGTAATTGATTTGTTTCATTCCTTTGCCAAACCATATTATTCGATCACACCTGCAGTATTTCATGTGATTAGAGTATATCCTTGTGTATTAGTTCAAATGAAAGTGTTTGAAGTAGGAATTTGTTTATTATGTGTTTGGTTTCAAAGTGAAGGGTAATACATTTTATTGTTTCTTCCTGAAACACAAGTTTGAGTAAAGGCAAAAAAGCTCTTCTTCAAGCTTTCAATGAGGATTGTTAGCGGCATATATACAAAAGACAATCCAATTCAAACATGAGAAAATTTGAAAGCATTAAAGTTACAAAAAGGTAGCTTCATAAAACATGTCTCTAGCTTCATTTTTTTTGGCGATGATAGAACACAGAATCAAACATACACTTAGCATGTGTTCGGAAAAGCAACAAACTATGGTGACAACTCACTTTCACTTGGAAGCTACCGTTCGTCAGGCCATTCCTACCGCGACTCCAAACAGGCTATGTGTCTTTGAAAGCAGATCAACCTGTTGGAGATTTATAGAAGAGCTTCTGAACCTTTACTCAAACCTTGATATTTCAGGAACAATTACTGCTAGGCAAAATGATAATGCCTTCAAACCTAAGTTAGACTAAAGCCGATAAAAAAAAATGCATATATTGAAAATATGTTACTATGATTACCATGCTGGGGAACGTCTCTTTTTGCTCATGTGCTGCTGATTACAACCTATGTAATCATCAGAATTTGGAAGGTATTTGTATGTAGGTGGAAATTCTATAGATCCTTCATGCCAACCTTGGAATACATGACCCTCTTGCAGCTCCATCTTCAGCTATATAATTTGGAAAGAGTTTTAAATCATGAACTCCCATCTAAATATATTTCTATGCATGAACAAAACTTATAAACCTTACCTGATCATGATTCAATAAGGTTTCCCATTCTCTTTTCTTGATCAATGATTGTGTTGCAGAATGTGACATATCTATCCTGTAGTTCAAGTCTCCTAGCCACACAACTCGGCTGCATGTTACCAAAGTACCCATTTATGATGAAGTTCTATGAAATATTCAAATCTTATTAAAATTTTATAATGATTTAAGTGAATGTTTGAATCTGAGTTAAGTAAAATTACAGCGACACTGATTTTGTTGAAACTGTAACATATAATTTTTGTCAAAATTAGGATGGCAGTCCATGATTCAGCCAAACTCACTGTCAACTCAACTATTTGCTGAACTATGAAGCACATACACTCCTCAGATTAGGCGTCGGCGTGTCAGTGAATTGTAGATTAGAGGTGTCGGCGTGTCAGTGTCTGTGTCGTGTCTGGTGTCAGTGACGTATCCGTGCTTCATAGTTATTGAGTGATTTTGGTATGCATGTCACAATCATAAAAAGGTCACAGCTTGTAAGATTTTGTTATCACAGAAAATACTTTGCAACAGTAATAAATTCAACAAAACTAGATGATTAAGTGAAATGAAAATACTTCATTGCAATCAAACAAATTTATTCTAGTTAGTGACATATTCCTTTAATTTAAATGATATTTTCAAATTTTACATGATTCAATATATCAGATTGTGTATATAATTAAAATATATATCTTACTCATGGTCAATAATTTTCTGAGGCAGATCATGCAGAGGACCAGCAGGGAAGCTTGTTTGGGACAAAATATCAGCTGCATTAACATTTCTTTGTCTCCTGTCTTCTACTTTCCCACCTGAAGCTAGATGGCTGCATATAAAGCAGAAGCTTGTTTCATGCAAGAAAAATCTAATTGATATTGAACCCTGCATTTTAAGATCAACAAAAGATTTAAGAATTCTTTTCAAATTTCAAAACTAGCAACTAAATTCTCAAACCTTAACTTATTTAAAAATAAAAATGCTTTCTATTTCTCTCAATGTTTTAAAAACTTAATCAAACGTCGAGCTTGTAAGACATCTAAATCATGATTGAATCAGAATGAAACTGTGATCAAACTGCTCAAATAACCAAAACCGTAGACAGTACCAATTCACGATTTAATCGGTTGAATTGTTGGTTTCGATTCAGTTTTTAAAACATTAATTTCTATACGCTATGCCAAAACTGACCTTGTTCGCAAAGCAACCCATGACTCCACAGCCAACAGATGAGACATACAAGTGCTTGATAGATTGATAAAGGCCACATCTTGCCCAAATAGTAATGAACATTCCCACCAATTGTCTACTTATGATGCATTGAAAATCATCAACATTTTCAATCTCTTCACAAGTTTGTTCCTTCAAAGGATATACCTTTTGAGGTTCTGCCTTTTTATCTTCTTCAACTATCTTCATAGGTCTTTTATTGTTAAGGGTTGCCTGAATAAGGGAATTCCACTTCATGGTAATTTTCTTGTTCTGAGGACCTAATACATTTGCTGCATTTAGAGGTACAATTTCTTGGAACCTGCTACATGTTTAACACATCAAATACTACTAAACTAGTCTGTGGATTTGGATTTGCTGCAGTCATAAACTCATGCATGCATTCAAACAGTCAATATATCGATGATTGTTGGATCAAGATTAGACGGAGACAGACGGTTCAGAAAATAAACAGATTTTGATTTATTTTAAACTCAATACCGAGTATGAAGCATCGATCGTCTGTTCTTGATCCAACGGTCACCAATGTACTTGCTATATGAATGCATGAGATTTGTGACTAACAATCCCTAGTCAATGATTGCAGTGAAAAGGATAGACTTCGAACCTCTTCGACCTCTCAACCAAATCTTAATCATCTGATTAGTCTAAAAGCTAAAATTTATTGGAATCTGTTGAGTTGAGTTTATTGATTTCGCTACCGTTATTCTAAGTTCTTGAGCTGTTAGATTAATCGAATGATTGAGGTTTTATCGGAGAAGCATAAGGAATTGAAGGGAAAAGGATAAACTTTGGTCCTTTCTGTTTCTGACCTTCCAACCAAATCTCAGTCGCCAGTCTAACTGCTTTAGCTATTAGATTAATCTGACGGTTGAGATTTCGTAAAGGATCCAATTGAAATCCAACTTCCAACCAGTTAAGTATCCATAAAGTTGATTCTTTGCACAAAATCTAAAGTAATAGAAGAAGATTTTACCCCAAAACATAAATATCTGCAGAATCATTTTGTGTATCAAGCCAATCTTCGATGTCCAAATTCTGAGGTGGTGCAATGCCTCCAACATTCCAGGAACCAACAAAGATCCTAATTCAAAATAATATCCATATCAGAGTTACTTTCAAGGTAATAAAAATATATTACAAAAAGTTACATAAACAATTGTTCAAAAGAATGTATGATATTATATGATCTCATACTTTTTGTTTTGATGATAGAATTGTCTTGTTGAGTTTTCAGATGCTTGATTCAAACTAGTAGTTTCCTGCTTGGTCTCTGATGAATTCTTGCTTAGTATCTTCCTTAGGATCTTGCTCTCACTTAGTTTGATGCCCTGCATGATCTTTTGACACAATATACACTCATGATGCATTTATATAGTAGTGCTTTAAAGACCGAATCAAATAGACCTCTGAGTCGTAGTTCAATCGGTTCAACTATAGTTGAATCAAATGACAAATAAATAAATAAATGCATATTAGAAAACAAAAGAATGTAAAAAATAAACTGGTTGAAGTAAGTTGAACCAGTTTAATCTGGTTCAACTTTGGTCCAATTCGGTTCAACTAGACCGAATGTAATTGAAATCAAATCAACTGTCAACCTAGCCAGTTACTTGTTCAAACGGTTGAACTGGTTGGTTCGGTCTAGTTTTTAAAAACACTGATATACAAGTAAAAATCAAAATAGAAAAAGGAAGAAGTTAACACTAAAAAGACATATTCAGATCTTCTTCCACGCTGTAGCGGTGCATCAACTTTTTTTTTCCTGTATCGTTGCATCGTGGAAGAAGATCCGAATCATGTAAAGACTACCTAAATGAGACAGATAGAAGAAAAGAGATACTTACTTGTTGTTAATAGCGATCTTTACTTCCTCACCAGTGGTTTTCTACTATAGTACTAAAAAATGTATATACCAAACTAAAGAATGGCTAGGAAGAAAGAGACTTGCACAAGATATCAAGAGGAATGGATCAGTGGAGGAGGAAAGGGATTTTATAGGCACATGGAACTGAGTATAATGATTGAATTTGAATTGATTGACAATTTTTTATGACAAGTTATAGGGTCTAGCTATCTAGCTAGGGACAAACAGAAAAAACCTGATGTCTTTTTTCATATGCTTGTTTGGTCTACGGAGGAATATTTTTGTCATATGCTTGTTTGAATATTTCTTGCTTTGTGTATGCTTTTATCAAAGTGAAATAATTATGACATGATAGTATAAATTATGGAATGACAATGTTATTATTTGACATAGCATACAATTATTCAATATATTTAGACTCTCTAACTACGAATGACTTTAAGTTAAAAATGAAAAGATAATGTGGAAAAATTTAGAGAAATATATGGAGAAAAAGATGAGAGAGAAAATATGAGAGTTACTTTAGGTTAAAAATAAAAAGATAACGTGGAAAAATGTAGAGAAATATGGAGAAAAAGACGAGAGAGAAAATATGAGATGAATAATAGAAAGAAATATAGATGATTTTTCTTCTTTAATGTTAAAGAATCCTTGTCCTATAGATACTAATTTTATTTAAAAAATTATGAATAGTTTAATCATTCATGTTATTTAATAGCTTATCATTTTGTTTATGACTAAAACAAATATATTTTTTAGTCTTCATAATATACCCATCTTTTTCATTTATTTTTTGTGACCAAACCATGTTTTTTCATTTTAGTCCTTCAAATATTGGTTCGGTCCTTTGCAATTAGTACTTATCAATTTTTGGTTATAATTATTAATTTCATTGTTTTAGTTCTTGTAGACATTGAATTCTTTTTTAAAGTCAATGTTAGTGATTACTCCCTCTCAATTTTATAAAATAACTCATAATATTTATTCCCCACATAAAATTAATTATATTTCTTAATACGTGTGAAATGTTTAAAACATCATACAATTGAGGACGGAGTGAGTAGTTTATGAAAAATGCTAATTTACAAGAAAGCATCCAATGAAGAAACACAGAAATAAATTTCACCCTTTGATTTAAGAGTGTTGCTTTTCTGACATTCAAAATGTCCTATGAAAATGTCCTATGAACACAAATAAAAGACCAAAAAACCCGACGGCAGTTAACTGCCGCTGGGTTTCTAGTTCTAACTCAACGGTAGTTAACTACCGCTGGGGGTATTTTAGTAATTTACTTGTGTTGTTAAGAACTTCTGAATGTCACAAAAGCAATTGTCTTGATTTAATATCCACTACCTCATGTATTCAACTAAGAGAAATGCTAGCAACACACATTTTAACACACATTTTTCAACACACTCTCTTTGATTGGTTAAAATTCACATGGGACCCACCAAATTTATATGGGACCCACATGATTTGGTGGGACCCATGTGAATTTTAACCAATCAAAAAGAATGTGTTGGAAAGTGTGTGTTAGAATGTGTGTCGCTAGCATTCCTCATTCAACCAAATACCTACTGAATCACAATCAAATTGTTTAAGATTCTTCCACGTGTTAATTCTTGTCATTCTTGCACAATTCTTTCATAATGTAAAGCAAAGCCCTTAGTTTATTCAGAGGAAGCAAACCCACATGTCCAAGATGAATGAAAGAAAAAGAAAATTTAGAGAGAATGTGTAGTTTCTCTCACTACAAATCTAAGGTCAGATGAATTTCAATATTAGGTAATCCTTTCACCTACAATTCTTAAATTTAGGTTTTTGGATAGATTGTTTTAGGGTTATGCTAACAAGTGTTAAAGATTCAAAAGAGGAAACAATATTCCCCCGCTTCAAAATAAATTATGGTTTAAAGTTTTTACACACGTTTTATTTAATTTAATGGACAATTTAGAAAGTTCAATTACTCTTTTTTTTTTTAGAAAAAAATGTTCAATTACTTTTGTATTTATGCTATAAAATTATATGTAACTCTCTATTTTTTTAAGACTATTCTGCTTAAATGAAATTGGATGGATTATTGAATTAAGAATTTGATTAGACTATTTTTCCAAATATAGTCTAATATATAGTATATTTTGAACCTACGTCACTTTCATTGAAGTCTATTTGGGAGTTACCTTTATAAGAAGCCAAATCAATATTTTCAAGTCCCATGTTCCACTAGTCTTATTCGCTAGCATGAAATGATGAAACCAATTGCAAGTCCAATCATGTTACAATGTCAAGTTATACATTTTTGACATACAACTGTATGTAGCGGTGGCAAACTTTCCAATACTTCCTCTCATTCACGTTAAGTGATATAATTAACTTTGTAACACATATCAATGCATATTTTTATCTTTAATATCTTTGATTCTCTGCTAGTAAAAATTATGAAAATTTAATATTTAAAAAATATTTATCGAGACGAATCCAACATCTTATATAATATTATTTATCTTTATATGTTAATAGAAAAATATAGTTAAAGTATGTTAGATCAATAACATACATTGTCAAAACAGGTCATCTATTGTAAGATGGAGAGAGTATATTTTAAACTAATGTCGGTTCAAATTCATACTCACTTTCATACCATTTTTTTAAACTCACATAGCCACACCTATGGCCAATGGAGAACTAGAGTCCAGTGATTATTTGGCGTTAACATGGATTTGTTGCTTTTCATTACACTCTTTTCAATTCAACTATTAGTAAGAATGAAACTTAACTTTATCCATAAGTTCTAGAATTGATGTGTGAGAATTATTAAATTACCTGTTGAGACTTTGAGCTTATTTGCTAGCATGAAATGATGAAACAATTTGCAAGTTCAATCATGTTCCTATGTCAAGTTACATTTTTTATATAAAACTATATGTGGCGATGGTAAACTTTTCCAATGTTTTCACTCACTCAGCCACACCTAAGGCCGGTGGAACTAGACTCTAGTATTATTTGGCGTTTTACATCGATTAGTTGGTCAATTTTCATTACACTCCTTTCACTTCTGACATGTGCAAGCTAGCATAAATATTCATACCTCATACCCCAGAAAATGATCAAATTTATCCTAAAGCTATGATTAAGCCGAAAAGTGCTTATAGATTAAGTATATTAATATTAATTTATTTTACATTTGCATAACCATGACATACGGAGTTTCATGTATGACTAGATGATCAATGATTCATGTATGACAAAAAGCAAAAACCACAAATCATAATTTATGATGATATCATTAATTATGTGTTTGGTTTTAATTGGTTAAACATATGTTTGGTTTTAGATTTAAGATCCTTAAATCATAATTTATTCAAGAAATACGCACAATTCGAACAGAAGAACACAAATCTCATATTCATTGAATCCAAGGGAGAATCCATTTCTTTATTTGAAAAAAAAAAGCATTAAGGAAAATGCCGAATAAACATCCAAGTTAATTATGGAGAATGCTAAATATATATTCTTTTAAGCATAAGGGGGCAGATGGTAAACCGTTTGCAACCCTAAATATACTAAAAAAAACAAAAACAAAGAGGTTACAAAGATTGGGGAGCAAAGACCTGACCAGACAAATCACGTAGCAAGCAACCCGAACGAGAGTAAAGTGTAAAGTCTAACTACAATAAAAGTGACTTTAAAAGTAACCTAAATTATTGGTGTTTAAAGAGACTTCAAAACAAAGATCCACATAACACATGCACTACCCAGCGAAGCTGCGTACAGACGCGAAACTAGATAGCAAAAAAAAAACATGTTTGGTGAGTCTCCGCAAACACGGATAGGTTCTCGTACCACAACCCATGTTCAAAACACAACAAGCTTTGACACTCTTTCGAGCCAAACAAACCTCGCACGCAACAAACCAAATATTTTACCAGATCCGGACGACCACGATGCATAGGTCTTGTATCAGAAAAGTACCAATCGAAGTCCAAATTGTGGGATGAACAAACAACAATTTCAATCAACAACTCAAACTCGGAGAATCGGGATCCGAGCTCATAGAACACAACAATTCATAGCTACACAGAGTGACTCAGATATATCTAAACCCAACGCCAATCTACACTCTACACAAAGAGACAGTCACCCTTCAAAACCAAACCAGATCCACCATAGTGAAGACAATCGAAAGTGATGGACACCACCTCCTCGAAGTCCACCGTCGTTGGATCGCGAACCAGCAGAGCCCACGAACATGAACCCCACTTAACCCATCTCGAATCTGAGCAGACAAGGATGGCGCACAAAACGACATCTAACCCCCACCACGAACCACCGACACATCCACCGAAGAACTGGTGTCGTAGTGGTGCGAATGGCAAAACGCCGATCATCTCACCACCCACCACCGTGTCTTCATCGTGAAAAGGAAAGGTTTGAGAATGCTAATAGTGTTCTAGGGACATTGGTTAAGTAACTAAAACAACTAAGTTTTCATTAAAAAGTGGTGTAATTATTACTTGATCAACATTAACAACCTATATTTCCAAGATGACCAGGACCCAATCCTAAGACTCAGGTCTCGTCTTTGTCTCATTTGGTCCCGCAAAGCACTAGAATTGTTCAACCAAATGACGAATAGGGTTTAAATTAAGAATTGATTCGACCAAAATTTATGAACAGGTTAATTAGGATTCCCTCCCACCCCAAATGCTAGATTTAATAAACAAAAAATTCAATGAGAAATATATGTTAGTTTAAGTAGAAATTTTGTAATAAAGTACTATTGTAAGTGTCAATGTTTTGAGTTTGAATACATGGTAAAATACCAACCAAAAAAAAAAAAAAATTTCCCTTTCAACTGTTAATCATAATTTAGTGACCATCTTATAATTTTGATTTCAATTGTCCTTCCTCTTGGGACAACACATTTGTTGCTTAAAAACAATGTATATAACCTCTATTATATATTATAGATCACGGGTTTCCATTTTGTTAAGACTTAATGTGACTGCCTAAAAAAAAATTAAAAGTGATTGCTCTAGCATGAAAAGTGTGCATGTTAGGTGTAGATTATTGCTTCTAATATAATAATAAAGTATATAATACTAAATTATTGAACATGATACATAATTATAGTCTCATATTGCTCTAGCTATCGAATGTTTTAAGTACAAATGGCACACTAAGAGCTCTATTTCAATATTTATATTGAAAACAAATCCATATATGATAGAATTGAACTATATGGACGGACCATACACATCTTCTTCATATAAAAGACAAAGGGGAAGTCTTGATTATGGGAAATGACACAATCACTAAAACCCTTTTCTTATAGCTAGCTTATGTATATGCACTATATCATGCCCTAAGAAACGACTTGTAATCATCAGATTCATATCATACTTATATAAAAATATTAATAATTATACTTTCTTTTCTAGATAGGTGAAAGAGAGAATTTATTATTCCAAGTGCATCAAGTTGTTGAACTACTAAGTCCACCTCAACTTTGTCATTTTCAACTGATATTTGTTCTATCGACGCATGCATAATTTTTTATAGGGTTAATATGTCTTTACCTCCTGTAATTTGGGCGAGTTCCAGTTTACCCCATGTAAAAAAAAAAGTTTAGATTCCAACCCTATAATATGAAGATTCTCCACAAAACACCCTTGTAATATGAAGATTCTCCACAAAACATCCCTGACCCCATCTAGACGCTGACGTGGCACACCACTGTGTAATTATTTTTATTTTTTTTAAAACCTGACACGTGTGTAATTGACACTGACGTGGCATGCCATTGTGTAATTATTTTAATTTTAATTTTTTAAAACCTGAAAATTAATTTTAAAAAATTTAAAAATAAGAAAAATAATAATTTTTTTTAAAAAAAACGAAAAAATTTGGATTAAAAAATTCAGAAAAAAATTAATATTTTTTTACCAAAACATTAAAAAAATTAGCTTATATTATTTTTTTCGAATGTTT
>Ga0315914_1001783_pt1 | contig 32772 bp, 13 predicted proteins | sample MpolenodulesMG_FD_203920 | JGI IMG/M metagenome (GOLD analysis project Ga0315914, IMG submission 203920) | Medicago polymorpha root nodule microbial communities from Los Angeles, California, United States - elongated nodules | ecosystem: Host-associated > Plants > Roots > Nodule | place: USA...
TATATATACTTAATTAACTAATAGGGGATGCTGTTTTATTTGACTGATTAGAAAGGTCGGAAGTTACTAAGGGGATGCTGTTTTAGCCTTGATATAGTTTAACAATGAGTCCCAAAAATTCAAACGACGCGCATTCCCTCAGTAAGTTTAATTGATCCTCGAATGTGCCTTTTGTTAATTAGATTAATCCTAAAATGTCTCTTTTGTTAATCAAGAACATAAAAGGTGTCAAAACAATGACACTAGCAAACTAAAAAGAATAAACTGAAAAATTATACTACATGTAGAGCCACTCTCAAATTCCTAATATTCATATAAATGTAGAGCTACTCTCAAATTCCTAATATTCATATAAAATTTTCACATGATGAATCGATTAAATTGTTTTACACCATGTCGACAAAAATATAAACCAATCAAAATATAATCTTTAACTTTAAATTTAAAAAATCCATATTTTCTCCTTCCCTGAACCTTGATCGCACATATTACGAAATCCCCAAAATTTTATCAAATTTTTAATAAATTTTCATATTCTAAAAAACGTAATCAAGTGGTTGAACTCAAATGATTTATTAGTTTTTATCTAAAAACAAGTTGTTCGAAAAAACCTATATCCAACTCCTAATAATTTTTCGAATGGTTAATAATTTTTAGTTGGATTTTAATTATCTCTCGATGAAACTATAAATTACAAAAACTCATTTCCAAAGAACCAGAGTGAGAGAGCTAACACAAAAAGTTGAATAAACTCTTGTAATCAAATATTGTAAATCCTCAAATATTTTGATTAAAATTTTATATTAATAGAATATTGAAAGAAGAAGAAGCTATTGGACAAAACAGAAGTCTGAGTATATGAGGAAAAAATTACAGAAACTGCTGTCAAACTCAGCAAAATAATGCACCTCTCAAGTCGCAAAAGCTTCTAACACCTAACCACCGAACAACCATGAGGGTTGACCTAAAAATGTCGACAAACACAGAACCAGCAGAGATATTGTTGCTATAAAAGAAAGCAAGACAACCACCACCGAAGAAGCATCACAGTCAGGGAATCCATTACAGCAATAGGAAAACGAAATCCAGCTTAGCCACCACCAGCTTAAATAGTAGTGATTCTCTATTATCACAAATGGAAAACTCGATAACTGGTAATATTTTAAAGGCAAAAATATTATATCTGTAACAAGTTAGATAGCTTGTAACAAATTCATTGTTCAATTTCTTTGTGATAAATTAACTTTTTAAGTTATAAAATACTCACAAGGTTAACTTTTTTTCATCTAACTTCGTTAAAAAATGCCTGTGACCATTTAACAATGAAGTGGCCAGTCCAAAAAATATTACTTCAACACATTTTCTTCTTTTTTGTTCTAGCTCGATTTAATTTTCCAGATAATTATCTCATCAAAAACAATGTAAATCAAGTAATGGATAAATTTCTAGACCAAAAAGATAAAAGAAATGGATAAATGTTGAGTAATACCCCAACTTCGTCCTTGAATTTTTAAAAATCAGCCAAATTCGTCCTTAAATTTTGTGAAATGTCTATTTAGTTCCTAAATTTTGCAGACGTCCATCAAAATAGTCCCTCCGTCCATAAGCTCCGTTAGTGATGATGATGTGTCATCTTGCATGTTGTGTTGTCATGTACACGTGTCAACAAAGCAGCCACGTGTACAAGGACCAATTTGATGGAAATGGTAAAAATTGCAGTTTTAACTTTTTAGTTGTCATTTTTCTGTGTTTCCAATTATACCCCTCAAAATAAGGATCGATTTGATACTTATTGTGATAATTTAAGGACTGATTTGATGGATAATATTATAATTTAAGGTCTAATTTGATTGATTTTATTCGAGGGAATGAGTACAAGGAGATATGGCTTGACATGACCAGTGATTTTAAATGACAAACATAAACAAACACTAGTGAGGGGTCCTGCTCTACAAATTCCAACTGCTCCTGGAGTTATTATAGTTCCATATCCAAGTTACGGGTCATCCGCTTCTACTCAACCCCAATACATGGAGTTTATCCCAACTCTAGGATTTCCAAAGCAGGCTTGTTTAAATTATGCTTTTGGACTTGTTTAAATTATGCTTTTTGGCTATGTAATGACTTATGAACATCAAACGTAAGACTTATGACTTATGTCTATGTAATGTTCTTTTTTGGCTATGTAATGACTTATGAACATCAAATGTATGACTTACGATGGTATTTTCAACAATCAAAGTGTATGTCTTTTTACTTTTTACTTTGTTCAGCGAATATATGCACCAAGGATCACATTGATATATGTTGTGATAATTCAAGGACTTATTTGATGATATTTTTAACTAATTTAGGGATCGATTTGATGTATAGGCAAACAATAAAAGGACCAATTTGATGGAAATTTTTTGACATATAGCTTAAACGTCAACATAAATATTAAGTTGCTATAAACATATAGCTTAAAGGATCGGAAATAAGAAATAAGAAATGACTTTCATACACTAAAGAAATAAGAAATGACTTTCATGTTGAATCTTTCATACACTAAAGAAATAAGAAATGACTTTATTTCTTTTGAGAAAATGACTCCTCATCAAATCCGGTTATCATACTAAAAACACTCTCATTTTTTCTGTCAACAGCACTAGTGCATGTGAAAAGGACTTTCAGAACATAATGTCTGATCTAAGTCTGACATTGAAGTTATTTTCTCCTGTATACGCTATTATTGATATTATTATTAAAATGTGTGTCTCTATTTTCTTTTATATATAGTATAGAATAGATATAAAATTAGGTACATATAATTTTGCAGAGATAGAATGTTTTGTTGACTGTAGATAGCATTATTTATAACAAAAATTAACCTATAACCTGTATCGATATTTCAAGTATATTTGGATGGAAATTTTGAAGGAAAAAAAAAAAACTAAGACATAAAATTTTACTATCAGTTCTTTCAAAAATGTAAACTAGAAATATTTATCGTACCTTTCAAGTTTCAATTCCCTCCTAATCATTCCAAAAAATGTGTTAAATTCATTAACAGTGTACTATTTTACTTTTACTAATCTCAATCAAGTGCTGCATTACGAATGTTTTGAAAATAAACGACCAGCAGCTGGAAACAACCATGCTAAATTATATTCAATATCAATCTCATGATAAATTTACAAATTATGTCATCTACTTCCCACCTTCTTTTTGTGGGAAGCGACAAGCAGCTCAACTATTGACATCTAAACAACAAAAAAGGTTAAAAATAAAACTGACACATCAAAAATACCCAAGAGAAAGATGTTGCCTTTGATCTCTTTCTCTTGAAGTAATATTACGTAAAAGGCGAAGAAAGGAAAGGAAATCAAGAGAATGACACGAGAAGGGAAAAGCGCCCTACAATGGATTGACCTATGTATGAACTTGGAAAGAGGTGACCTACTAACTTTGTGAGTTATATACAGAGCATAGTTTACCGATGAAGGGTAATACTGCTGCAAGCAAAGCTTTTGGACATTCTTCGTGAGGTAGATGGCCACATCCTGAGATTGCAACCAGTCTCTGCATGTTAAATTGATAGGTATTAGAAAACTTTAAAAAGTAACCGTAGGCCATGAAAAATTGAAAATGCAACAGAAAAATGGAGTGCGGTTGCAAAGAGTATTTTATTATTTTTCTACCTTGCGGTTTCCACTACTACATGCAAATCACACAATAATTTCACATTGCCACATTATGAATAAAATCAACGTGCGCATGGATACTTACAGAATTCACAAATTTTGATGCCATCGTTTGACAAGATTTCAGAGAAACTAGGGAATCTTCAGCACCAGCTATGACCAACAATGAAATCTCTTTTACATCTTGTAGCAATGATTCTGCATTTTTTGCAGAAAGGATGTTTTCAGATGACAATTTACCAATTTCATGAACTGCTTCATCCCATCCTTCTACGTATAGTGGAGCCTAAACACACAAGAAAAGTTACAGAACTCAAGTCAATAAAATTTTCTCGCAAGCGATGCTTGGCAAAAGCACGAGGGAAGAAACATCTAGAAGAAACTAAAAAGAGGCAGAAAGATCACATAAAAGACTACAGATTAAACTAGACACGAGTCAATAATTTTTTCCCCCAAGTGATGCTCAACAAAAGCATGAGGAAATAAACATCTAGAAGAAACTAAAAAAAGACAGAAAGATCACATAAAAGACGGCAGATTAAACTTATAATCAATGAGAAAACTATACTGGGATTCACCATGATAAAAAAAATAATAAGAAAATATGTCAAACTAATAAACATCGTATTCACTTTGCCAAACTATTTAAACCAAGTATAAACCAAAAAAATTCTAATGGAATTTAAGTTTGTGAGAGTTCGTTAACGTAGCATTTAAATCTAGATTAAGTGACAATTCTCCATTCCATGCAATTTATTATCTCTGCAATATGAATCTTACAAAAAAGAGAGAGAACAGATCCAGTTCACATTATCATGTAGCTTCAAGGCACATACATACCTTATAGAGACTCAAAACTTCCTGTGTCAGTTTGGTAGCATCATACCATGAACGCCGATTGATCACTTGAGTGATTTCTGTTCTTAGCAGTGGCCGAACCAAATGCTTCTTTCCAAGTGAGGTGTGCAAAAGGATTCTAGCAAAGGAAGGAACTACTTCCCTAAACAAGCTAACATTTACCAATACAACCCCCTTCACTGTAACCTGAATGACACAAAAAGGCCCAACAAGAAATGTCAGATACATATTAGCCACAAAAAAGACCCAACAAGAAATGTCAGATACATATTAGCCACAAAACTTAGAACCTCGATCATTAACAATTGCTAGTTTGCATAAGACAACTCACAGAATGCCAGTAAAGTGACCAGTGTAAATGAAACATTCATATATACACTAATAACTAAAGACCAAGTTATCTAAATGTTATGTATTTGTCCATTGTCTTTTGAATCCTGTTTGTTGTTGTCATAACTCATGATTATTATGTTGCATAGTTAGCAATTAACATGTTATTCAACATATGAATATTTATGCTAATCCCAATATTACAATAATTGTTTATTCACATTGAGTAAATAATAGATTCTATGGAGCCACTGTGATAACACAATACAATGACAAAGAATTAAATCACGAAATCTAAAAAAAAATATTGCACTGTAACGTAACTTCTGAACTCAAACTATTATCTTGATGGAAACTAAAGCACCTTTGCTATCACAATACACATTAACTAACTTCTAAAGTTCACTAGGCCTGCTTCAAATGTGATTCTGGATAAAATCCAGGATATCGCATGCAGCTGATACAAGTGATTAAGTTATTATCTACTTGATGCTTAACATGAGAAAGCAGGAAGAAACACTCACGTTAAAAGAATTCATTGACCTTTGAACTCTTTGCGCAGCCATTAGAGCAAGCAACCCTCCATCATCGTGACCAATTAGCACAACTGACGAAAATCCAAGCTCCGAACAGAAAGACAACAGCAGGTCAACCTGAAAAATATAAATCCATCAGAAGTGGAATTTTTGGACAGCGTGTTAGTTGGTGATAAACTAAAAGCCCTAGGCCTTAGAACCCAGAAGTAAACTCTCCACTTGAAAAGGAATCCAGCACATGGCTAAATGCCTGTTTAATTGAGACTGGGAATAATATAATAGTGAATGTTTTCTAAAACAGATCATACTAAGGATAAATAGTAATTACCTGACTTTCAAGTTTATAAGGATTGGGCAGTTCTGCTTTTTCCCAGTCCTCCCGTCGCAACCTTGAAGTCAATCCCCAACCAGGCCTATCAAAGACAGCAACTGTGCAATTACTCTGCCGAGCGAGAGAACTCATTACGTGCCGCCAAGAGAAGACTCCTCCACCAAATCCATGTATTAAAACAATACCCACTTGGCCGCTGCCCTCTACTTTTTGATCCAAAGACAGGATATCTGATTTAATTGTTTCACCGTCTTCACAAATTTCATCTAGATGAAAAACAGGGATATCTTCGGAAATAACCGGAGATGTTACTGAGCCATCTAAGAGAGGAGCATACAAAGAAGACGAGTCTTGGAATTGATTGCTATATGTCCTGTAGAGTTGCCGCTGGATTTTCGAAGACACATAAGGCAATTGTCTACTAAACTTCGATACCCCCCCAGACATTGATGAAGTGTAGCAAACAGAACTAGATTCAACGAATGATGATGAGGACAAGCTAAGTGAAGGAGGTGACCCAGGCAGGCTTAGCTTGTAATGGAGAGTAAGACCTTGACAGGTGATGAATAAGCTGTCAGAGTCTGCAAGTAATCTAACTGGCACTTCTTCATCACGAGCTGCTCCAAAGGGTCTCCGCTTCATTTCACTTTCACTTTTTGGGGTTCTCCCTCCAGAAGGAATCGGAGAGCGTGGGGCCTTCTGATAGCTAGAGAAAACATTTTTGCATGAAAGGACCTGCTTAATTAGCCATAAATAAATAAATCATTTTTACATGTGTGTCATCAAAGTAAATACAACCACTAAAATCCAAATAAGTAAGAGAAAACCAATTCAAGATTTACAGCTTCAGGGTCAACACGATGAAACAGTAGCTTTCTCCTTGCTCTGCAGCTGGTTCTATAAGCAACCACGACATGGCCGAGGGCAAACACAACTGACGAGAGAAATAAGACAGGCATTCCCCATGATTTTTTCAAATGGAGAATCTTCCTTGCAAGGGAAACTGAAGCTTCCCCTTCAATCTGAGAATTAACAGTGAAAACACAAGCTTTGACTGAAAGGACAACGATCGAAACAAAGGAACACAGAGTCACTGTTCCAAGATAAGGACCATGCGTGAGAGCAGGACCGTCACAAATTGAATAAACACCTGCATTGATAACTACACTAATTAATAACAAACATAGACTATTCATCTACTACTCACTGTTAAGATTTCTTATTAAAAATACAAATTGAGAAAAGTAGAACTCATTCTGTAGTAGTAATAACAACAACAACAAAATTTTAATGAAACAGTGCGAGAAAGGAGACACTGCACTACTAATACTTCATATCAATCTTAAAACATAAGATTTCTAAAATAATATATTCTGATTAAGTTTAAATTTGAAGAAAACAAACACATTAACATAAAAAGTTTTAGATAAACATCAATTTATTTTTGTATTCTAAAGATCGTAGCAAAAAAACTAACAAACACTAGGTGCATTGTGGGTTCAAATCAGCGCCCAACATATCAAATGTCTATGCAAACTTTTACCATCTAAGTTGTACTTATGGAAGAAAAAAAATCCCTTTAATTCCCAATGAACTTCAACTTTAGAATTAATTTCATGTACACCAAAAGAACATTAATTTCAAATTACATGAAACAATACTTTCTTTATCTTTGTTTTGAAATACAATACCATATAACAAAATGAACAAAACATTTAACTCCATGGATGAATTAGGCAATGCATGTATCCTCGACCTTGAGAAAAATTACTTGCTTTAACTGATAAAGTAAAATTCAAAGCTCAATAGACAATTCCTACGAAAACCAAAAACAGGAGGGTCATAAATCCAAGAGATACTAACACCGAACACAAAACTGACAGACACGTTGGCACCGGTAAAAGTTTGAAAAGACTAAATTAATTGAATGTAATCACATGCGTCCAACATCGGTAAAAGCCACTAAAAGGAGAGTCGTAAAGGCTGTAGCACCGACATTTCTATGGAAGGCTACAATGTGATTACTTTCAATCAATTCATTTTGTTTTTCAAATTTTTATTTTTGCCTTTGTGTCCGTGTCAGTGTTGTGACCGTGTTTCATAGATCATAGATTCACAATAATCATCACATCACATGATATCAGAATGCAAGTGATGAAAAAGAGAAAAATGGGATCATACATATAATGATGAAGGATCTTATGATGGAAACAAGAGGAATATCCGTCAAGGAACTCTTAAAAGAGTAACGACTCAAATGCTCTTTGAAACCATAACACCTAACACACGTGAACCTCGAAATCAAAACGCAAGGAACAAGCACATCAACAACGGCCACAACCACCGGCAACGACGTCACCACCAACGACGCCACCAATGCCGTCACGAAAAAAACCGTCCGAATACACCTCCGAAGCTTCTCGAAACACTGTCCTCCCCTCGCCATCGGGATCCGTAACCGGTGATCGGTAACGGTTTCCACGTTCGGCGACAGTTACAATGCTTAATTCAAAAAAAAAAAATTAACAAAATCGGTTAATTAGTTGAGATCTCTGAATTCGGTATGAAACTGAAACCCTAGCTTAGCTAAATTTATTGAACGGAGTGTTCGCCGGCGAGGAGTCATAAGCTACTTCCGGCGCCGGTTGCCGGAATGATGACGTGTGAGGGAAGAAGTTCGTGAAGGAGGTTAGGGTTTCAGAGAGAGAGAGAGAGTTGAAGAATGAAAAGCCTCTTCTTCTTCTTCTTCTCTCTCTGTGAAATTTGGTTTTCAGAGTTTTTTGAAGTTTTGAAAATGTCTTTTGGTTTCTGTAATCTCTTTTTCTTCTTCCTCTATTCTTTCTTTCTTCTTCTTTTACCCTTTTTGTGCTCATATATATATTTCTTCATTTACCCAAAAATATATACTAGTACGTCATTTTAGTTTTTTTATTAATTCTGTTTTTTTTTTGAACTCAGCTCTTATGCATGTCTTTAACAACTGAATTATGCTTAAGGGAACTTAATTCTATTTTATTTAATTACTTTCTTTTTTTTTAATAATATTTAACTACTTTATTTTAAATAGTTAATCTTATAATTCCTTAAAAAAAATAGTTAATCTTATAATTAAATCACCCTAAAAAAAACTAGTTAGTAAAGTGTAAAGTCTACCTCAACTAACAATATCGACATTATTAGATGAACAACAACATCTGATTTAAGTATTGACACATTAAACACTTTCATTGAATTTAAACTCAAAACAACGTTTTTTTACCAAACCAAAATAGATTATGTAAGTGGTATTTGTCAGTTTATCTAAATAGACTTCTAGATTTTTTGAGAACATATTTTTGGCATGGAAACTTAGAGGGTGAATTTAAGAAAAAAATATTATACTATTAAAGAAAATGGAAATGGTGTTTCCAGAAGGATAATGGAGCTCAAAAAGAGATTCTCTAATAACAGAAAGAAAAAAATAATAGTATAAACTTTGGTGCAAAGTTTTTCTAGTGTCAGTTAATTAATTATATTTGTTGGATCATAAGAAATATATAAATAGTTTAATTTATCCTTCAAAAAAATATTTTAATTTATACATATATTGACAATGTAAATTTTTCTTACACATGCATTTAAAGAGTTTACCATGTGTCTGCTAGAAAAAATGAATTCATTATGCGATGTCACTTTTTAAAATATATTCATTGGGCATAATATGTTTGGAGGCATTCCTTAAAAAAAAAAAGTTTGGATGCATGTATAAAACAAATCATTAACACACAAAAATTAATCTTTTATATAAACGTTTTTTAAGAAAAAGGAAGAAATATATAAATGCTATAAATCTATTAAAAGAATAATTTTTATTTTGGTAAATATCAATGATTTAATTTAAATCATAAAATTTATGTAGTATCCATTTTTATAGATAATTTAAGATAAGTTATTTAGGTTTATTGGTTCTTTTGGACATATGATTGAAATGTAAACATCTAGTAGTACTTTTTTTAAGAGATTATAACGTTTTCCTTTTTAAGGAAATATTTACTTGTATATACATATAAATTTACTATTCTTTAACTTTCGTTTATTTTATTTTATTTCTGAATAAACTATAACTAACGTTCCTCAAACACCTTTTCTTTGACATATATACGTTGGTCAAACACCAGAAAATCGTAAATTACTTGCATTGTTGGCAGAGGAAGAATCATCATGAGTTAATTAGCACGATTTTATTCGACTTTTACAATTAAATAAATTAATCAACAGCCTGTTTTAAACCTGGCAAATTTTGCTACCAAAAAAACCTGGCACGTTTTGTTTTCTATTTTTCTTACAGGTGTTTATATTTTGTTTTATTTTATAAATAGATGGTTGTGTGAATATGATTGAGTTTCTCCACTCGCGGGGTTGAGGATTGAGGTCTTTACGGTACCATAGACATCTTTCAAAATTGCTTTAGAGAAAATGGTTAAACATATAAAAACACGTTTTGACGGATGGAGTATATGAATATGTTGCTCCAAATATGCTCTTGTATTCAATGTGAGACTTAAACTTACATTTGACACTTCACATCAATTTTTTGTCGCAGAAAATCACTTTATTCAAACACTAATAAGGATTCTCTCAGATAGAACGAATCGATGAAAAGTCAAAAAATTTATCATGACTTACACTTTAAGTTACATAAGCAGTTTCCTTTTTGTAGAACTGAATGCTAACTAAATCATTGTTAGACAACTCTAATTATTGTAACTAACTGTTAATAAAATTAGTTGCTAATTATTTATATCAATGACTTAACTATTGAGTTATACAATCAATACACCTCTTCGTTTGAATTAGCTAAGTTATGAACTATATATTAGCTTGCTCCTCGTTTCTTCAAACTTGCTTATCTTGTTGCGCTTTATCAAAACATTTGCAAGTTAATCCTTCTGACTTGAAATGGTCCACTACAAGTTTACCTGTACCTACTTGATCCCTAAGAAAATGAAACTTTATTTTAATATGTTTGTTGCGGCCATGTGAAATATGACGTTTGGATAAGTCTATCTCTCAGCTTCATCAATTGGTTTCCCTTGGTATAGAGTTTTTTTCTAGCCATTATGCATGATAGCTCCATATGTAGCAAATATATATTCTACTTTACAACTAGATAATTTTGCGACATTTTGCTTCTTTAATACCAAGAGATGAAGGTGCTTCTTAAAGCATAAAAATGCATACACTCGTACTCTTTTTGTCATCAACGTCATCTCAGCTTCAATATGAATGATGTTTGTGTATCAGCACTCTTAAATCAGTGTACTCTATCATTCTTATCACTGTATTGTTCTTCTTTCTCGTAAACAATATGGCACATTTATTGTTCCTTTAATGCACCTTAACACCTTCCTAGCTGCTACTAGGTTTGACTTGCCTAGTTTTTCCATGACTTGGCTTACAAGTCCAACATTAGGCCTTGTATTGTAGAGATATTTCAGTGACCTTATGGATTGTCTATACATATCCATATTCAATTTTATTTCAGTTTCAGATGAAAGTTGCAGCCGAATTGCATTTCAAGATGTAGAATCTCCTCAATCATTAGTAGCATAATTCTTTGGATGACATAATATTTCCCTTTATGCAGTTACAAACTTCATGCCCAAGAAATGTGCATGTTGTCCTAAATTTGACATTTGAACTCACTGATCCCATTCTCATTGTTACATGACACAAATAAGCCATCTGCCTATAAACAAATTAACATGAGTTCATTCAATCGAGCCTTATTCATACATTCTCCTAGTGTTGGCACACCTTCGATCACCATTTGAAGAAGATATTAATATCCAATATCGCCTTATTTTGCACCACTCGTCGATCATCTTTCTTGCCCTTCGACAGGTAAGTTCGTAGAAAATTTCCTATCGGTGTTTCTTGCTAAAGTAGTTGTGAATCATGCAAAACTTTGTTCTGATACTACTTTGTTTGAGACAACTGATAAGATATGAATCACGAGCCCTAACAAATTTTAGCCATGCACGATGTAAGATGCCAATAGTTAAAAAACTACATTGAGCTAGTTAAATGGGAGCTTATACATTACACTCACAAATGAAAATATGCCGATACACTTGCTTCTTAAATTAATGAATTAGTTATCATATTTAAGAAATAATAAAGAGCTATTTGTCAAGTTTTATATTTTAGAAAATATCATTTTATTGTTATGAGGAATAAAAATAAAAAAATAAAAACAATTTTATAGCGGTTAGTTATGTAAATATGATTTGGTTAATATAATTATAAATGATAGAAAATAATTTTTCTTTAAATTCATTTAACTATCAGTTTAAATGTCGAGTATACTAATGCATTTGAATTTTAGAATGTATAGTAGAAATCGTTATAAAATAATAAGTATAAGAAGATAGAAAAAGCTTATTTTACTCATATTAGAGTACCACCATGCTTTTAGAAGGACTCCCTTCCCATGCTTCAAAACTCAGCAGCATGCGCATACGGTCAATTTTATTTCTTTTTCAGTCGTTTTACTTTCTTTTTTTTGGGATGATAAATCATCGATCACGTGCAATCACATAGCATAGCTCGTAAGTCACGAGCCACTACTAGTCTTTACCAAAGGTCAACGATAAGTCTTATTTTGAGGGGTATCTAAAAACATTGTTTAAATAATGAGTTCTGATAGACATACATTCATAGCTGTCAATACACCATTATACACCCCTTCAGGTGGCATGACAATTTTGATATTTCAACATTTAATTGAGGGCAGTTTTATCAAACCTCATATAAAGCTTGTAAAAAAAAATGAAAACAAATCAAACAAAATCAACAGTTTTCTCTTCCTCTCCCTCCACCGTCACCGTCTCACTCTCCTCCGCCGCTCCTTCATCCTTCTCTCCGCCGTCTTCAACACCACTCTTCCGCTTCCAACCACTTTCTCATCTAGCCCCTCTGACCATCCCCACGGTCGCCGCTGCCATTCTCACCTCAGACCTCTGTCTTCTCTGCAACACGTCGGCGACGTCATGTTTCCCATCTCAGATCTGCGCCTCCCACCCTACCGCCGTAGCAAAAAAATTCATGTTGTCGGTGACCTCACGTCGTCGTCGACAAGGACATGAGTTATATCTGAACCCCCACCGTCGTCGTCTAAAAAGAGAGGCGTGAGAAAGACAGAAACGACAGAGAGAGAAAGAGAGAAGGAGCGAGAGAGAGAGAGAGGGAAGAGTGGTGTTGAGGACGGCGGAGACAAGGATGAAGGAGCGGCGGACGGTGACGGTGAAGGAGAGTGGGACGGTGAGGTGAATGGAGAGGTAGAGAAAACTGTTCCAGAGCCTTCTTCTTTCTTCAAGATCCGATTCTTTTTCCTTTTCTTTAGTTTTATTACTTTTTATTATTTTTTTAATAGGTTTTCCATGTCACTTTAGTATCTTATTTTAATATTTCTTTTGCTAAATTAAGAGTGGTAGGAGGGATGTATGCTTAAAAGTGTGTCGATGTATCTTTTCCTTTAAATAATACTAGTAGTGGCAGGTGAGTTTGAAAAATGATAAGAAATGTCTTTAGAGCATATGATAAAAAGTTTAAAAAAGAAATTTTTATCTTGAAAATGAAGCATTTAACAATTCTAAACTTTATAAATTGATTTTTTTTTACCATGAGTTTATCACTTATTTATATTTTTAGTTTCTTAACAAATACCCTAATTTTGATAGTTGTTTTTTAATGTTGGATAATTTCCTTTTTATGAAATAAAACCAAGAGCAGAATATGAAATTCTAAATCTAATTATATCAATAAATCTAAATTTTCAGGACCTCGACCTCCGAAGTGTTTAACGATCTAAATACATGTATATGCCAATTTTTAAGAGTTTTTAATTCCTGCATATACCAATTTCAATATCTAAAACTCGAATAAAATTAGAATATGATCTTCAAAAGTTCTGATTATATCCAATCATATACATGGACCCCATTTTTGCATTATTCCTATGGTACACTCTCGCATTGCACATATGCAACATAGCAAGTCCCAAGGTACCTGGTACAGCATTGTCTGGTTAGGGTGTGATTATTATTTAGCTAATCTAGCTTGATACATTTCTTTCAAAAACAAAAAAGAAAGGTTTCTTGCATAGAAATGGAATAAAGAAGAGAGAGATTTGATTTAAAGGATAAATATATTTTGGGTAATTTTAAGGAGATTAATATAGAAATTTTATTTTAGAAATTGTTAAAAAGTGGTACGTTCAACTTTTTAAAAATCAAGACTTTGTTGTTTTTAAGTAAAAGTTTCTATTTTTTACTTTTTTAATTAGTGCTCCGAGGGCACTAGTTAACATGACCCATATGTTTTTAGTCATTATAAAGTTATAACTTTTTAGTTAGTTTTTACAAAAAAATTATTTATTCTTAGCCTCTATTTACATTTTATATGAACTATTTTGGAGGACTAAAAGTATCCATTTTTTATAAAAAAAAAAATTAAAATAGAGACTATTTTTTCAAACTACAATATTTTAGAAAACTAAAATTACCATTAAAATTTTAGATGAACTAAACTTAAAAACTCATAATTTTGTAGGACTAAAAACATATTTAACTTTTTTAATTTAAATTTGGCTGCCCTAATAAACGTTACGGGTGATTCTTATTTTTAATTTAAATTTGGCTGCCCTATTACGGGTGATTCTTATTTTCTTCTAGTTCTAGTTAATGATATCTCTTTCCATGTGCTTTTCTTGTTTAAGGTCTTCAAAAGAAGTGGACTTTTTCCCTCTCATTCACACCATGTGAGACAAAAGGGAGGGATGATGGGGGCAGCTCAAGAAGCTTATATTGGTTGATATTTAAGGCACCTTTTTCTTAATCCAACCATGCTTCTGCTGTTTCTGATCAATCATGGCATCTAATCATACAAAGTTTTTTCTGTTGGAAAAATTTAAGTATCTCTTCCCTCTTTATTTTCTGTCCTAGCATAAAGCATAATAGTGGGTGGCAACTTGTGAATCTTTTTCTCAACATAATCTTAAGGTACTGGGGGCAACTTGAATTTTTTTCTAATCAACTTGTTTAATCAACAAAATAGTAGTATGCACTAACATATACTCTTCGGTCTCAAATGTAAGAAACTTTTCACTTTTTAAGTTCATTCAATAAATAATGTATGTTGTTTATAATATAGACTACATACATCATTTATTGAATGAATCTAAAAAGTGAAATATTGCTTACATTTGAGACCAAAGAGAGTAATAATTAATATAAAGGTACATGAATTGAATTTAAATACTTTTTATATTTTTCAACTTGTAAAATCTCTCACTGAAGAAAAAAAGTTGTAAAATCCCATTCTAATTAAATCTGTTCGATAAAAGCTACAAATATTTGTTTAAATTATCCACAATAAAGACATCTATTTTTGAATATTTAAATCAGTTTTACGTATACACATCATTGATTTATAATTTTTTTAGTTTAATACTTAATAACATTCGATCTGTCAAATCAAAAATCTCACACAAATTTCTTAAATTAAATTCACTAATCATATGCACAACATCTTCTATACTAATATTTGTTTTTATAAATTGGTAAAATAGTACGGTCAAACTAAATTATATCCACGTGGATTTGAGTTCATAATCTTTAACTTCTTGTATATTTTACATCAATCAGGTGAGCTAACATCCATGTATTCTATATCTCCACCTCCAAAAAGTTGATTATTTTAACCCTCAAATTAATAAATTTGCAGTACTATATTGAATACGCCTATAAAAAAAATAAGGGTTAAACATATTTTTAACAATTATAAATATATCAATTTTTCGTTTTAGTCATTCTAAATTTTTTCTTCTATTTTTATTCCTCTAAAAGTTTTTTATTTTCACTTTTGGTCCCTCCTTTTAAATAAATTTATATGTAAAATTCATATTTTTAAATAAAACTTTACAGAAAAATTTATAATATTATAAGAATTTATTTAAAAAATTAATTTTTTTTAACACAACATGAATTAAGTACGAATTTTTATATTTTTGTCAGTTAAAAATTCATGTTTAATTTATGCTTTGTTAAAAAATTATTATTTTTTGAGAGAGATTTTTACAATATTCTACACATTTCTGCATAATTTCATTAAAAAATACATGAGTTGACTTAAAAATAGAAACCAAAAGTGGTGATTGAAAATTTTATAAGCACTAAAAATCGAAGGAAAATTTTAGAGAAACTAAAACAAAAATATAATATATTTATGAGGGCCAAAAACATATTTAAACTAAAAATAAATCAGAGAAGTCAAAAGAGAAATATATAATAACTTGATTTTTTCCTATAAAAAAAAATAACTTGATTTTTTCTACTAACAAATACAAATATAAAGTAACTATCTTTGAGCTTGTGCCAGAAGTTGTTTTCAACACTGACATGTTTGTTTTCCAGTCTCAAAACTTTCAACTTTCAAACGAGAAAATGTGACTGATACCTCTGCAACATCAGAAAGCAACAACATGCACAAACTAGTGAACATTTTTACCTTGAAGTGCTTGAACAATAATGAATCGTACAGTTGCTTTAATTTAAATGAACCAAATATTTTAACCGGTCTAAGTAACGAATGTTTTAACTACACTCTTGTTTCATTCAGTCATATTTATAAAAGAAATTTGGATCGATAAAAGTTGATGTATTTGATTAAAAATATAGTCCGAATACATCAATTTTTGTTGACCCAAATTTTTCTTGTAAATAGTACCGGAAGGAATAAGAAATTATTCATTAAAAAAGTTAATCACTTCAATTTCTATTGCATTAAATATTAAATATACAAATTTCAAAGTTTCAACATCATTAATTTACTATTTTAGAGATTTAAAGAGTACCCTTCAAACACTAGTTAAGATTTCCCTATTTTTATAGCCAAAACACACTTCCAAATGTTAATATTAGTCTACTCTAGAATGTTTGTGTTAGTCTGCTCTCTCAACTCATGTATAAGCCAAAATAACTGCACACTTGAGAATGTAATATTGTTATTTAATTTAGGGTTAATGGTGTTTTTCACCTCTGTAATATACGTCATTTTCGATGAATTTATATTAATTTAAAATTAAATAAAAATCTGAAAATTAATTTTCTAAAATTTAAAATCGTAAAAATTTAAATTTTTTTAAAATTAAATAAAATAAATATATATTCATTTATATTAATTTAAGAATAAAAAATATAAAAATCTGAAAATTAATTTTCAAAAAAAAAATCGTGAAAATTTGAAAAAAATTCATTTTTTATTTTAAAAAAATTCAGGAAAAATATTTTAAGTTTTTCAAAATTTTCAATTCTAATAAAATATGGTATAATTTTTAATTTTTTTTTACTTTCAAAGAATTTTTTCTAGAATTCTTTATTGGTAAAAAAAGATTTTTCGAAAAAATATGACCTTTTTTTAAATTTCGATTTTTTTTATTTTGAAAATTAAATTCCAGAATTTTTAATAATCTTCTTAATTTCGAAAAGAAATTGAATGTTTTTTCTGATTTTAGAAAAAAAATTCTAAATTTAAATTTTTCTAAATCAAAAAACTGAATTTTTCATATTTTGATTTTAAAATTTTCTAGAAAAAAATCTGAATATTTTTCTAAATTTTTTTTTTAAAAAAACTGAATGTTTTTTTCTGAATTTTAGTAAGAAAAAAAAAATTTCGATTTTATAATTTTTTGGAAAAAAAACTGAATATATTTCTAATTTGATGTAATTTTTTAAATTTCGAAAGAAATATAAAAATTTTTCTGATATTTTTAAATTTAGAAAAAAAATCTTAATTTTTTTTTATTTTTAAATTTTTTGGAAAAAAATCTTAATGTTTATCTAAATTTTAAAAATTCGATTTTTTAAATTTTTTTAAAAAAATCTAAATATTTTTCTGATTTTTTAATTTTACTTTTAAATTAATTTTCATATATTTTTAAAAAATAATATGATGTAGATGGCCTTTTTTACATGTGGCCAATTAAAAAAAATGTCAAATCAGCGTCACGTATTAGATTATGCTGAGTTGGATGGGGGAGGGGGGTTTTTCAGATTTTTTTTTTTACGAGGACGGAATCCAAACTGAAAATTTGATAGGGGTGAAAACCGGAAATGACCTATATTATAGGGTGAAAAGCACTATTAACCCTTTAATTTACTATCAATGATTTAACCATTCTTAAGTATATGTTTGATTCTAATTTGGAAGGCTCAAAAAGATGTAGAAGACAATGTCGTCTTGGTGTCTGACACTGACACGTGTCGAACACCGAATACACCTTCAATTAAAGTATTGTTCATCATATAACAATGCAAGTAAAATTCATCAAACAAAGTGACAAGAATTTGAAAAACAGAATCATACAGATAATATCGAAGGATCGTATAATAAAAACGAGAGGAATATATTTTAAGGAACTCTTAAGACTAACGACTCAAATGCTCTTTGAAACTGTAACACCTAACACACGTGAACCTCCAAATCAAAACGTAAGGAACAATCACATCAATAACCGTTTGTAACGACGTCACCACCAGCAACACCACGAAAAAAAAAATCATTTAAATACACCTCCAAAGTTTATTCAAACATTGTCCTCCCCTTTGTGAGGTAAGAGTGATTCTCATTGATCAACAACATGAATAAGAGACATGTATATAATTATTAGTTAGTGGCAAACAAGACTAGCTTAGTTGCACAACAAGTAAGTTTGTCAGCTAAGCTTATACAACTAATCAAGTTTTATGCCTAACAAACACTCCCCTAAACTAAAAATCACTGCAAACCAAGTAGTTTAGTTTACTTACAATTATACAACAGAGACAAATCAATCTAAACTAAACAAATAATAGTGCCTAATTTCTCTTTTAGCTTGCAAAATAAGAGAACTTCTACGGTACACCTCATAAATTGAGGTGTACCGGTACTTTTCCTCCATAAATTTATAAATTAATGATCATTTTATGAAATAAAAAGCTATTTGTCAATATTATATTTTAGTAAATTTCATTTCATAAAAAAAAACATCATTTCATTATTTATAAAAATCATATTAAATTTTTAACATTTTCTCATTAAAAATAATCAATATTATTTATTATGAGTAATAAAAATTCAAAAAAAGTAAATTTTATTTCGTCGAAACTTTTGGTAAATAAGATTTAATTATTATAATTGTCAATGATAGAAAATAATTATTTTTCTTCAAAAAATCAACCCATTTAATTATTAATTTAACAATTTGGTGTACCCTCAATATTTTTAGTGTACCATAGAATTTGCCGCAAAATAATTCCAACTTTAATGGTCTTGTCATAATGCATGAAAGTTGATCTTGCAAGCTAAAATGAGTAAATTCCACAACTCCTTTCTCTGTGAAACCATTGAGAAAATGATATCTGACATCTATGTGTTTTCATCTTCCATGCATCACAATCTTATTTAGTAGATTTATTGATGAACTATCATCACATAATATCATAGTGCACCCCTTTCGCGACTCTCTAAGTTGATCAATAATTCTTCTAACCATACAACATGACAAACACATGCAGTTGTTGCTACAAACTCAATATTTGTGGTAGAAAGAGTGACAATAGCTTGTTTCTTAGATGACTATGATATTGATCCCGATCCTAGCATGAATATATACCCATAAGGGCTTTTTCTATCACCAACATCACCTGCATAATCAGAGTCAGACCTATATTCTAGTCTCCTGTAGACTGACATAGAAACAAATACCGTCATCCAATATTGAATGAGGATTAGAAGGAATGGCTACTCAGAAATTGTAGATTTAGTGGTCAAAGTTTTATTTATATATTTTGATTTTTTTCATGCAACTTTGATGTGTATTGGCATTTAATGCCTCAACATTGAACATGTTCCGTTTAATATTATTGTGGTTTATCTAAATGTTGTTGTTAAATTTCAATATTTTGATTGATGTTAATTTGATGCATGATATGAATACGCTTTTTTTAATCAATGATATGAATTTGATTTGATGCATAATATGATTTTGATAATGTAAAACAAGCCAATTATGTCCAATTTTACCATTATGTGATTATGCCAAATATTCAATTATGCAATTCTGGCCATCGGAGACTAACCCACGATTTTGGATCAGGTTGTAACCGCTGAACTTAACGATCGGGAGTTACAGGGGCGGATCTCTGTAGAGACCCCCCAGGTGCCATGGCATCCCCCAATATTGCTATATATATGATATTAGGCATAAACATATCACAAATTTCCCTTGGTTGCAATGGAAGGGGTGCCATACTTTCACTGAAATTGTGTAGGTTCGAGTTCTGCCTTCGTCTAGTTTTTAAAATTTCAACTGTAATTTTTATATTTTATTCAAAAAAAACGTCCTTATGGGGAATCGAACCAGCTCCCTCAGACTATAATCAAAAGTGACCAACCACTGGACTGTAGGTTACTCATTGTTTTTTCATGAAACTGTTTAATTTATATTACATACAATTTTGGTACCCCCAACAAATTTACTCAAGATCCGCCGGTGGGGAGTTAGAACCCAATGCTATACTTCATGGCCATTTTAGGCAACTAGAAGGGCTTGTTAGCAATTAGAGAGGCCTATAGAGCAATTTGGAACTGAAATCTTTAGTTGGGCTGCAACCTTGTTTCGGACAAGAGGAAAAATTATTACAAGTTTTATTTTTTTAGAAAGAAAATATTATCAAAAAGATGTTCGTTGTGAATTACTCATAAATTGATAAAAAAAAAAACTAACCATATGAAATTTTGAGTAAATAAAAGGGATTTTTTTTTGTGTGGACATCTCGTCAAAAATTTTGAAAGATAAAGAGAGAATACTATGATGAATATGATAAGTTGATAAATTGATGATGTGATAGAAAAAAGAGATAAAAATAAAATAATATCTTAAATGAATATAAGAGAATATTGAGTGTACAAAAAATGAATATATATTCCATTTTTGATTGTTAAAAAAAATATTGAGTGTACAAATATCCTGGTTGAACCCCTAAAATAAAATATCATTGTTGAAACAAGAAAGGAGTCGAAGTTGTTGATTTACAATACAACAGATAAATAAATTTGAAAAAAAATGATGAGAAATGATATTTGTACAACCACTTCGTGACAACTTTCTCTCTCATACTCACATTATACTTTTATTCTCTCTCTTCCTTTTTCTCTCTCCATTATTTTTGATCAATGAAAAGAGAGAAAAAAGAAGTTATCACATAAGTTGTCTCAAATGGTTGTTCAAATATCAGTACTCAAAAATGATATCACGTCATCCTAACAATATTAGTCAAAGAAACAAAAATCATCCTAACAATATTAAATGACAAATGCCCAAAAATGTTTTGCGAATACTTTTTAATAAAAGATGATTTTTTAATTAGTTATGAAAGATTTTAAAATTAGTAAATTGCTAATGTATTGAAAATATTATTTTTCAATAAAAATAGCTATTTCTGCCGAGTTTAATTATTTTGCAGTAACCAGGTTAATTCATTGCGATAGTACCGCGGCTATCGCAAAGATTAAGAATCGTTATTACAATGGTAAGAGACGACATATAAGGCGAAAACACAGCACAATTAGAGAGTGTATCTCTAAAGGAGCGGTTAGAGTTGATTTTGTACGTACTAATGAAAACTTAGCTGATCCTTTGACGAAAGGACTAAATAGAGAGAAAGTCCGAGAAACATCCAGTAGGATGGGACTAATGCCTATAGCTCACTGAGTGATGGTAAACCGACCTACATGACTGGAGATCCCAAGATTTAGGTTCAATGGGTAATAACAAGTCATGAAGTGACAGAACATGCTAAGAGAAAAAAGGATATAGAAAGCATGATCTGCAGTGAAAGAAGGATGAGTTAATAGAAACTCTTAATGAGATCTATACTCTATGTTGAGTGGGGTACATAGCTACAGGAGTACCCTTGATAGACTCACCTATACGAATGTGGAACCTAGGCCGGTCCTATGGAATTTCGAGGCAGAATTCCTAGAGCATTCGTTAAAATCGGGATACGCGTGCATGACCTTAAACGCACGGGCTTTTAGAATACACCTGAGAAAGGGTTTGTGTGTGGATTCTATGTCTAAGATAGAGTTCAATGCTGTAAGCACTCTTGTTAAATCAGAATACCTTCCACTATGCAGAGGTTCAAGTTGTTGGTGACACCTTTGTTTATTAGCAAACCTTATGAAAAACGTTTACGTTAGTTCTCAAAACCATTTTAAAGTCAAGTGGGGGATTGTTGGAACACTAGTTGAATCTAGTGAGAAATTGGATAAGGAAAAAACACAATGTAAGAACTAGTGTATGTGTGTGACTTAAAAATGTCCCACATCGGTGAGCCACACCAACTAGCAAGTGTTTATATAAGGGTAGAGTGACCTCCAAGGGTGTGCCCTTGGGGTACCCACTTTTGTGAACGAGTGAGCGCTTACAAAAACATATATATCACGTGCGCGGCGACGATGCCGCCGTCCGTCCGACCTGTCGGGCCTGGGCGTGGGTCAAAATGATGTATATTTTTTTGTCACTTGAAAATGTTAAATTAATTAATTTAGTCACTATCTGAAAGCTCTACGCGTAACAAATAAACTTATTACCAATCCATTTTCTGGATATATCCAATTAAGAAACAAAACGCGTTTACTTAAGGATTAAGCCGACTTAATCCCCAAGTCACTCGTTTTCTGTTACTAACTCTCCCTATAAAAGGAGAGCTCGCCCCACTCATTCTTGACACCGAAAGTCACAGTTGATACTTCCTGTGCTTTTTCTCTCTTCTCCCTTCGACTTGTGTTAACGAGTCATTCTTCTGCTTCTACTTCTTTCTGTCCCTTTCGGTTTCGAATAGAGCGGTTACGTACCGTATTGAGTGGTCTTAATCGAACGATTAAACCATACTTTGAGGTGTATATCTTGAGCGATTATATATTGTGCAGTGTGTAATCGTAACAGTGATCTGAACTGTTTTATCCTGGAGACGGCGTGGTTGTTAGTCTACCTTGCACAAACTTGGATAGTGCCGCGAAACGTCTTAAAGAAAGTGACCTGATCGTGACTCACCCCGGTAATTCCTTTGGCAGTAGTTCTGATTTTAAAACACAAAAACAACATCCAAAAATGTTAACAAAATATAGTATTTTTCATTTAGCCTAAGATTATTTTAATACTTTTTTGGCCTAAGAAAATGAAGAAAAAGATAAGTCAAATAAAACAAATTGAAAATTTGTGTATCTTACATCCAAAATACCCCTTGCCTTGCAAACTATTCAATCATAAGACCGAGCTCATACTGCACATGGATATTCGAGTAAATATAAACCGAAGAGATCAATTATATTTTTGTGCTTGACAAAACAACCGAACTAATGGCTAATTATTGTCGTGAATCGCGATGAGCCAATCGAAGGAATATGTCACCTTATTTGCTATATGGTTTAAGAGAAATGATATTTGTACAACTATTTTATGACAATTTTTGGACAATTTTCTCTCTTATGTTCACATGATATTCTTATCCTCTCTCTTCATTTTTCACTCTCCATTGTTTTTTACCAATAAAAAGAAAGAAAAACAAGGTTATCACTAAAGTTATCATCAATTGGATGTACAAATATCACTTCTTATTTGCTATATGGTTTAAAGACATAAGGCTCATGAGTGGCCCCCTCACTTCCTATATAAAGAGGATGTCTTACCCTAATCAAGGTATTTATCATCTTTCTACACTTTTACTCTTGTACTATCTATATTATGCCGAAACTGACTTGGACATCAAAGTAACTTTTGTAGGTATCCCCTTAGACCCCTACCACCATCACAAGACATCAACCACCCTCAACCTTCTCAACGTTGAACTTGTGTTCTAGACCAATTTAAAAGAAAAGAAAAAAATTGAAAGAAAATTAGAAGGAATCAATGAATCTTCAAGGTCTTAATTTTAGGAGAAATGCAAACAATGAAAAATGAGTTGTAGCAGGTAGATTTTAGTCTTTGACTTTTGCTCCCCCTGCACTTTTCACTCGCGTCCAGCTGAAATACCGAAAATATCCCTGCAAATCTGCGCAACTTAACTCACGCTACGTGACTTAAGTCACGCATGTGTTAAACTCAACGTGACGTAACTCAAACAGAGAGATTAACACATGCGTGAGTTAACTCACACTAGTTTTAAAATCTAAAATGTGGATATATAACATTGAGCTCACAAATTCAAAAATCTAAATCTGTCTCTTGTCCCAAATACACTGCCACAATAGCCATTGAGATCACAAACACACTGCCACATAGCTATAACTTCTCTAAACCACCACATTTTCACTCCTTTGTCAACAATTAATGTCTCTTATAAACCACCAAGTTTTATCTTCTTTATCATCAATCAATGTCATGTCTCTTATTAACTCCATTAACATAAATCAATGTTATTAATGTTAGTGCATGCTACCTTTTTGAATTTTAAAACTAGCGTACTCACGCATGTGTTAATCTCTCTGTTTGAGGTATGTCACGTTGAGTTTAACACTTGCGTAACTTAAGTCACGCCGTGTTAGTTAACTAACACATAATCTTACACATGCGTTAGTTAACTAGCGCAAGAGTATTTTAGTCAGTTTAGCTGGGTGCGAGCGAAAAGTGCAGGAGGGGAGCAGAAATCTTAGTCTTTTAGTAGCAGCTGAAGCCAACAAGTGTATGTTCCTAATTTTTAAGAATATATTTAACTCTTTTCACTCTTATCCCATATGATATATTACTATGGAAAATTGAATCACATTACTTTTTAATTTAAATTTACACATTCAATTCTTTCTTGGTCCTTATTTACTATGACTGATATAAAGTCATTATTGTTATTGGAGAACATAAATTTAGATGAATATTATAATCATACTACTGATATACTCTATCATTAAATCAGGCTTAATACATTTGATTTTCATTCAAAGTTTCTGATCAACATTGACTAGTATCGCACATCGTTAATTCCAAATTCTTCATTCTTCCAAAGTCCCCAACTCTGAATAAGTGTTTTTTACACATGTCAAAGACACATCATTTTATGCAAGCGTGTTATTTAGTCATTGGGCAAGTGAGGATATTTTAGGAATTTGACATTTCTTTTCTTTTCTTCTGGATAGATTTTGTATCCCATTTTTTTTTTGCAATATGATTTTGTATCCCATTTGTCTTGCACTTTTATCCTACGTCCATTTCACTTTCCATATGTTTGCACAATTCATCACATACACAAATTCTCCCCTTTTTTATGATAAAAATTTAAATAAGCTGGCTCTCGAATGCTCATCCAAATCAAAACAAGTCTCACGACTTAGAAAACATCGACAAAACAAGTCTCACGACTCAGAAAACATCGACTAAAGTATTTATAAACCATCTATCGAATATATTTTCATATAGAAAATATGAATCAATTACTTATCAACTGAATCAATTTTCTTTAACACAAATTCTCTCCTCATTATTGTTGAAATTTCAACCTCACAAAATTCACAATTTCACATAAAGTTTTAAATTTAAACTTTATTTTTTGTTGTCTTCCTTAACCCTTCAAAAGTTTTGGAAGATTCTTGAGCATATAAAAGCAAAGATATTTGTATCTACCAACTTTTCATCATTTTCAGAATAGAATATATCTATCAACTCAAACCTTCAATCTCCACCCATCTTTTCTATCCTTCATTGCTCATGTTTTGTTGAACTCTTCATAGAAACATGGAGGCTGTTCTTCACTCAAAAGGGTTTTTCTCTCTTCCTTCAAACCCCCAAACCAGGCTCTTAAACCCATCACATGGCTTAAAGCATAGATTTTTCTCACCAAACCCAAAAATCCTTGGTGGGTTTTCTCTAACTAATAATGGGTTGCTTAAACTCAAAAGCACTACCTTAAAAGCTACCATCTTTGATAAAAAAGACAAAAATTTGTTCATATGCAAAGCTGAAGCTGCTACAGCTGGTGGTGATGGGGAAGCAGTTTTTAATGAATCAGAAACTGAGAAACCAAAGTTTTTAGGTATTGAAGTTATCACACTCAAGAAAATTATACCACTTGGGATGATGTTTTTTTGTATCTTGTTCAATTACACAATTCTAAGAGACACAAAGGATGTTCTTGTTGTGACTGCTAGAGGAAGTAGTGCTGAGATTATACCTTTTTTGAAAACATGGGTGAATCTTCCTATGGCCATTGGTTTTATGTTGTTGTACACAAAGTTATCTAATGTTTTGTCAAAACAAGCTCTTTTTTATTCTGTTATTGTTCCTTTTATTGCTTTCTTTGGAGCTTTTGGGTTTGTTTTGTATCCTCTTAGCAATTATATTCACCCTCAAGCATTTGCTGATAACCTTCTTAATATCCTTGGACCGCGGTTTCTTGGTCCGCTTGCAATTATGAGAATTTGGAGTTTCTGTTTGTTCTATGTCATGGCTGAATTGTGGGGGAGTGTTGTGATTTCTGTCCTGTTTTGGGGACTTGCCAATCAGGTAATTTCATTGTTTTAGCTTTGATACTTTGTTGTTATTAGTTCAGTTTTCAATTAGTTCTGTTCTGTCCTGTTATAGTATGACATATGATCATTTTTTTTATTCTGGTATCCTAAACTAAACATGTCATCTTAACATTATCCTTAACATGATGATCATTTGATGAGTTTGTTCTATGTTACTACGATTTCTAAATTTAATTCATGAATGTTAGACCCTTGTTTTCCTTGCAATAATTTGGATTAAATCTTAATATTAGATAAGTAATTTGTTGATAATTTTTTCTCCTTATCATTCATTAGTTAGTTTAGTTAGTTTTATTTCTGTTATAGTTTGTTATTGCTAAGTTTGTTAAAGGGATATTGGGAGTTATTCATTGTGTAAATGATCCCTCATTTGTAATCTTTTGTCTAATCAATTGATTAATGATATTACTTAATTCAGAAAGTTTATTCATTGTTCATCAAGTAATACTTAAGTGGATAAGATACGTGCTATCATGTGACGGCTGGTTAAGATATTGCATACTTATACGAGAAACTACGATTTAAAAAACTCATTGCAATGTTTCCATAAGTACTTGTTCAGGCTTTTACCCGAACTAGCTCATTATGAAGTTCTTATTGTTTGTGAAGGAAAAATGAGAATACTAATTTTTTTTTTTTTTTTGTGCAGATAACCACCGTTGATGAGGCAAAGCGATTCTATCCACTGTTTGGACTTGGAGCCAATGTTGCCCTTGTATTCTCCGGTCGGACAGTCAAATACTTTTCTAGTCTGAGGGAAACTTTAGGTCCTGGAGTTGATGGTTGGGCCATCTCCCTAAAAGCAATGATGAGCATTGTTGTCGGTATGGGACTTGTTATCTGTTTCCTGTATTGGTGGGTGAACAATTACGTTCCTCTTCCCGCTCGTAGCCAGAAGAAAAAGGTATCATTTTCGAAGACAGATACACCATTGTGCATATAGTTGTTCATTGTACTGTTTCCACTGCTTACATTTTTGTTTCATTATGGAGTCTACTAATTGAGTTGCTTAGATAACTGAAAGGAAAGTAACAATATAGTATTACTAAGTTTTTTTATTTATATTTTTTCCTTCTCTATATCATTCCAATTTTATCGGATAGGATGGAAGCCCCCTTCACTCTGCCAGGGACTGGACAGGGGTTAGCTCTGTAAATGTATAGAGCCGAGTGTAGTGTGGTGTAGTAGTTGGCCCTTCTAGGCCCCTTCCCGGCTACTGGACCATTCCAGTTCTTTGGGTACTACGAACCCTCTGTCATCCATTGCAGCCTACAACTTAGCCGGCTAAACGATACCCAAATGGTCAACACCCGCTGCTTAGCCGGAATCGAAGACTAGAGAGCTAGCACAGGATATGTACTTTACGGAAAATGGATGTAGTACTGAACAGCTAATGGAAAGCGTATAGGATCTGTCCCAGAAGGGACCCCTTGCCTTTCGTGCTAAATTGCACCATAGTTTTTATTTCTATAGCATGATTGGCTTATGTATTTGTGTCGTAAGAGATTGTCCTAGCTATTTGATACCCTTGTTTTACTTTTTAATGTACCATAAAATCCAAAATTTTGAAAAACTATGTACTTTTCAATAATATTTGAAGTGATTTATATTTTACATAATTATGCATTCTTTCAGGAGAAGCCGAAAATGGGAACAATGGAGAGCTTGAAGTTCTTGATGTCTTCAAGATATATAAGGGATCTTGCCACATTAGTGGTTGCATATGGAATAAGCATTAATCTTGTTGAAGTTACATGGAAATCAAAGCTCAAAGCGCAGGTAATATATCACTTGTTTCAGTTTTGGTTTTCTTACTGTCTATTTGTTGTGCTATTTTTCTCCCTCATACACACCTCTGAAAATTGTGCAGTTTCCTAGCCCGAACGAGTACTCGTCCTTTATGGGTGACTTCTCAACTGCAACTGGAATCGCTACCTTCACGATGATGCTTGTAAGCCAATTTATATTCAACAAATATGGATGGGGAGTTGCTGCGACGATCACACCTACTGTCCTGCTTATGACTGGAGTTGGTTTCTTTTCTCTCATATTATTCGGTGATCCACTTGCACCCGTTATTGGAAAGCTTGGATTGACTCCATTGCTAGCTGCTGTTTATGTTGGTGCCTTGCAAAACATATTCAGCAAGAGTGCTAAGTACAGTTTATTTGATCCGTGCAAAGAAATGGCCTACATACCCTTGGATGAGGATACCAAGGTTTGAACCCTTCTCTTCAACTTTATCATCATATCATATTTATAACACGAAATTTCCAATGAAACTTTATCATACATGAATAAAGATTTAAAGTTATGTAAAGGTCAGATCTTAGTATGATTAACTTCATGTTCTAATTGTCAAGGTTTACTCCTCTCATCCTCATATTAATATAAACCATTCATTTGTTACATTTCCTGAACAACTGCTATAAACACTTGTAAGACTGTTTTGGAGAGCTTACAAAAACAACTTATGACAGCTTATTTTCGTAAGCTCTCTAGAATGGCTTATGAAAACAGCTTATATGAAAACATATTTAGTTTTATCGTTTATTATAGATATAGATATAGCTACAGCGTATATGAAAACATATTTAGTTTTATCGTTTATTATAGAAATAGCTTATAGATTAACATTTATCTGATAAGCGTGTATGCTCTAAACACATAGTTAATATGTTTAACCAAACAAGGCCTTAATACTCCTAAATTATACAACTTTATAAATATGATATTGACTTGTTATAATAAATATGTGTTAAAATTTCATGCTGTAGGTCAAGGGTAAGGCAGCCATTGATGTTGTATGCAACCCATTAGGAAAATCTGGTGGTGCTCTAATTCAGCAGTTCATGATCCTAACTTTTGGTTCACTAGCTAATTCAACTCCATACTTGGGAGGCGTGCTTTTGGTGATTGTTCTTGCATGGTTAGCAGCAGCCAAGTCACTTGACACTCAGTTTACTGCATTGCGCCGCGAAGAAGAAATTGAGAAAGAGTTGGAAAGAGAAACTGCTGTTAAGGTACCAGTGTTGGCTGAGAATGAAGATGAAAATGGTTCTGTTGCACCTTTTTATACAGAAGCAGGTGACTCCTCAATTAGTTCATCTGAATCTTGAACTCCTCACAATAATTAATTTTAGATTGCAATGCTATAGATAGGATTGCTAGATAGAAAGAATAAGCTCCACTCATGAAAGAAGTGTTTGGTTTAACAATTTGTTGTAGGTAATTATCTGGCTATAGAATAAGTTTACTTTTCACTTTTTTCAAGCCATGTTATAATCAATTTTTTTTTAGTCTCCATGGACCATAGATAAATGAGTTTATTCTCATTTCATTAAAAAAATAAAATTAAAGAATAAACTTTGTAATTTTTGTTGAATGTCTACCGTGAGTTATTATTTTTTGGACGAAGAGACAAGCACCACCATAAACTTAGACACAAAGTGAAAGATTCCAGATTCAAATCCAGGACACCACAAAAAACATCCAGCCTAACAATGTTGATATTGAGAGTTGAGTTAGGCCCTACGGGGTCTAATGTAACATTTTATTGTTTATTTGTTCATGAGTAAACCTTCACCCGGACTACAGATAGGGGTTGGATCAAGCGGAAGAAGCTAATCTTCTACAATGTGGCAAACTAAAGTTCGAATTCTAACTAAGAAATGTATTCACACTTAGTGCAAAAAATGGTAGAATTCTGCTCTTCTCCCAACAGATTTTGCTCGCTCTCAACTAGCAACTCACGCAGAGATTAACACTAGCGTGAGTTAACTCACGCAAGGGTAATTTTGAAATTTTGGTTGGGAATGAGCAAAACGTGTTGGGAGAAGAGCAGAATTCAAAGTGGTATTACCTCAAATGGTGGGAGCCCATAGGAGGCTTCTTGTTCATGGAGCAACTTTTCCATTCGAGTCACCACAGCAGTTCATCATTCTGGCGTTGTAATGCAATTCATTTCAATATTCAAAAGTTTAGTTGAGTTGGTTTCCGGGACTCACCTCATGATGACCGTGAAAAATAAGTATTTGGCTAACGCTAAATCCAACAAAAATAAATAAAATTGAAGTGGACCCATTAAACTTAGACATACAAGTTTTTTCTTCGAAAGCAACAAATGAAAATGGGGTTCACGAGGATATGTGTGCTTGTTGGGATGCAAATCATAAATAAACTTTGGCATTTACATGTAGGTGAAGGAGGACCATCTCATGTTTCCATTCCTTCACCTCCTTCCAGTTTCCATCATATAGTGTAGGTGTGGCATTATTAAAGAAAAACCAATCAAGCTTCAATTCTTTTTCTATCAGCCATATTGGATTCCTTGATATGGTAAATATAACAATACCAAATCCTTCACGCAATGCACAATATACATATAGAAAACAAACTAGTTCTTTTCAAGTTTGAAGTTGTTACAGTTTTTGTTTTTGTTTTTCAATGCTGCATCCTAAGGATATGAACAATTTGGTCTGTATCATCATAGGTGGTCCTATTTCTTTTGTCGACATATTTTTCCTTAATTCTCACCTAAGGATATGAACAATTTGGTCTGTATCATCATAGTTAAGGTGGTCCTATTTTTTTTGTCGACATCTTTTTCCTTAATTCTCACCTAGAAGGCTAAAAAAATGTAATTGATATCTTTGATGTACTTTGTAAAGAAATTATCTCTAAGTATTCATATACTATAGGATCTATATATTTTTATCCTACACTACGCTGACCTTCTACTATAAAATGCTTGATACTTAAACATAAGTTAGTAAATTTGAATAATGGATATTGAAAGTTGAAAATAGAGATCCAAATCTACATGTGTTTTCCACATGAGAACAAAACAACTATTTATTATTAAGCAGCTTTGTGATGGAAACTGCTGACCTTACACATAATAACAATATTCATGCATCTTTTTTACAATTACCTTTTTATATTTCATTTTTACTATTTTATTTTTTCTCTGTTTCTTATTTCATTTTTTTTTCCACACTATCTTTTGGCCAGTAATTAAATATGTAAGATATATTAAAATGAAAAAGAACAAACATATCTTATTCATACATCATATGAAAATGTTATATAAGCAGAATTATATTATATAGTATAGTAGAGAATTTCCCTGCACTGACTATACTCACTAAAATGAAGAAACAATGTTTCAAAGAACCAGAAACAAGTCCAAACCAACAAGTAACTTTGGAATATTGTTGCTGGTTCGAAGATGCATGCATCCTTGACATGGATTGCTTCATTAAGACCCTTTCAAACATCAAACAAAAAGGTGTTCGTTCCGATTTAATTGGTTCCATCATCACTCACTATGCTTCCAAATGGCTCCATGACCTTGAAACTTCAAATTCAAATGTGAATTCACCTGAAAGTGTAACAACATCATGGATGAAGAAAAGGTTCTTTGTTGAAACCTTAGTCAGTGTTCTTCCACCAGACAAAGATTCCATTCCATGCAACTTCCTCCTTCGCCTTCTTAAAACAGCAAACATGGTTGCTGTTGAGTCTACTTATCGAACCGATCTTGAGAATCGAATTTCATGGCAGTTAGATCAAGCTTCATTGAAAGAACTCATGATACCTTCTTTTAGTCATACTTGTGGGACCCTTTTGGATGTTGAGCTTGTTATTAGGTTGGTTAAGAGGTTTTTGAGTTTGGATCATGATGGAGTTAAAACTGGTGCTGCTTTGGTTAAGGTTGCTAAGTTGGTTGATTGTTACCTTGCTGAGGTTGGTTTGGATGCTAATTTGAGTTTGTCTCAGTTTGTTGCACTTTCTGGTGCTCTTCCTAATCATGCAAGAGCTACTGATGATGGTTTGTATAGAGCCATTGACACTTATCTTAAAGTATGTTTTCTTTTTATCTTTTTCATTAGTTTCATATATTATTAATATTAGTTGAGTTAATTCTTCATACATACTCTTCATTTAATTTTTAATGACTAAGAAAGAAATGTGTATTAAGAGGAGGAGTCAATCTTGATATCCTAGAAAATGTTTCTTGTATGGTCACCTACATAAGACTCTCCTTGATACATGTTTGTAGGACTCAAAGATCGGACATTTCTTATTCCGACTTCACCAAAATTGACTTTACAATATATCTCAAAATACAAATTGTTTGATTTTCATCTAAAGGTTGAGATTCACTACAATGTGAACACAAAATTCCAAATCTAGATAGGACATTGACCTTATAGCTAGTTGCAATTAACATTTCTCTACATGGCTTTTCTCTTGTCCACATATACTGATGTATGCAAAATATGATGTGCCTGTTTTTTTTTTTTTTTTTATCAAAGCTAGAAAAATTAAATTGCAAAACAGGAGATGCCTGAACCTTTTTACAACAAAAACTGGCCAACTATGACCATACTCAGCTAAAACAAATCTCAACTAAAACAACATATATGTA
>Ga0315914_1001784_pt1 | contig 32766 bp, 24 predicted proteins | sample MpolenodulesMG_FD_203920 | JGI IMG/M metagenome (GOLD analysis project Ga0315914, IMG submission 203920) | Medicago polymorpha root nodule microbial communities from Los Angeles, California, United States - elongated nodules | ecosystem: Host-associated > Plants > Roots > Nodule | place: USA...
TCTCCCCTGTCTTTTCTCCCTTCTCTCCCTCCTCTCTTCCCCCCTCTCTATCTCTCATAAAAATAAAATAAGAAATAAGAGTATGTATTGAAAATATTATGATAGAGAGTGTGTTGTAATCATTTCTTTTCAATGAGTCCTTAAAATTTATAAAATCTTTTAAAATCTTATAAATCCATAAAATCCTTTAAAATCTTATGATGTAAATCCAAATTGAAAATCCTGATAGTCTTTTAAAATCATGAAAGTCATTAAAATCTTACAAAATCTTTTAAAATCTTTGAGACTTTTTTAAGAAAAAATTGTCCTTTAAAATCATAATCCAATACACCCCCCTAAGTTAAGCTTATATGTTTACCGGATTTCAAGTTAATTCATTTCTATTTTAGTTTATCTCATTATGCATGCCTTTTATATTTTTCTCAATTCGTTCATGTGTTTGAATACTCCGCTAGTTTATTGGAGAAATCCATCTATTACGATCCATGCAAATGCAATTCACGGGGCTTTTGCATCAACTCAACCAATCTTTTGTTTCTGGTTGTTGTTCTTCCATTCCAATTACTTTTAACTAATCAATTATACATGAATGTATGTTTCTTATAGCCTTCATTTAATTGTGTCTTTCTTTATCTAAGTGATCGTTCGAAGCTCCATTTGGCATTGTATAACTTCTAAGAACCCATTTTTTCGGTTCTAAGCTTGAATATGGAGCTTAGGCAAGTGCTTAAAAAATCATGTTCATCCAACTATTAGTATTTTATGCAAATTAAATTCTTCCTCTTTTTCTTACTCTTCCATTTTACTCTCTTCTGTGGTTACCTCCATCTTTCGGTTCACTAACACAAAACATCACGCACTACTAAAAAAATAAAAATTAGTGAGGGAAATTTAGAGAGGAAAAACATGAAATCACTTTCTAATTCCCTCACTAAATTTTGCGACCAAGGAATTTTTGAGGGATTTTATTTTTTTCGTCACTAATTTCCTTCTCTAATTTTGTTTTTCCTAGTAGTGACGCTAAAGTATTGTAGGCTTCTCAACTCCCTAACTTTTCATTCATTTTTATATATTTCTCTTTCATGTTGCAGAGTTGTAGGCTTAGAGCTGATAGAAATATGCTGAAAGTTGAAACTAGAAAAATATTTACCCTTGTCCTGTTTATTTGCCGTTCCCATTGTTCTTGCTTAGTGTTTATACTTTCATTTTGATTATTGAACTGTTATGTACTAGTGTTTAAAAACATATTTCACATAAATAATTAATCATATCTATATTTTAGAGAATTAACTATATATCCTTAAAAAAAATGTTGAATACGACATCATACTTCACTTTTAGTTTATTATAAAACATTTAAATATGCGAAAAATTAATACAAACCAATTATAAACTCAAACTACCAGTCCAATGTTTTTATTATTGTTTATAAACTTAAATTAAGTTCTATATAAAGAAACGTAAATTAAGTTATTTGGTTGGATGGACCCAGTAGCACACAAGACAACCTCTCAACAACGTTATATTTCCGCCTCTTCCTCTTTCATTTGTTCTCGACTCGGTGTTTGCTTCGATCTCTCTCTCTCTCTCTCTCTCTTCATGCCATGTGAAAACGCCGGAAAAAAAACTTTATGTATTAGCACTACTTGATGATGATGATTATGATTTATCTAGATTATTCTAGCTAGGTTCCTCTAGTATGCATGATGCTCTATCTAGGTTTTCGTTTTTCACTTGCTTTTTGATTCAAACTTGAAACCCTTTGGGGGTGTTTGTTTCCCGGATGCAAAAATTACTCCCTAGAATAACATTCCCAGGAAAACATAATGAGAATTTTATTCCTAGGAATTTTTCAAGAAAAGTGTTTGGTTGCCAATTTTTATTCCTAAGATTCTTTTCAAAGAAGTGGGTGGTTACATTGATAAACCTTATGCCTCATCACTCAAAAAAGTGGAAACTGATATGTTAATTTTTACAACATGGGAACACAATGGTAAAATGGGCATATGTATGAGTTTTAATTAAGAACGTGGGCTCCTTGATTAAGAACGTGGGCTCCCTTCCTATTCCTCGGAATATAATTTTCCAATCCGTTTTTCATGGGAATAAAAATCACTAGAATGTGAGTAAGTAGATTCCTGGGCATTAATTATTCTTAGGCATATTATTTTTGTTCCTTTCTACCAAACACATGAATTCTTCTTTCCCAACCTCTATTCCCAGGAATGTGTTTTTTTTATCTCCGAAACAAACACCCCCTTTGTTTTATTTTTTGGTCTTCAAGTATTATATTATATTGCTACTTGATGATGATTTGTGTCGCACGGACACTTCTTATTTCGACACGACACTGACACTTGTTATTATGTTGATCTATGATTTCAAGTGATCATGTGCCAATGTTTGCTATTTCATCAAGTTAGGGTTTTGTGAAGACTCCAAATCGGATGATAATGTTCCTTTAAATTTGATGAGAAAATGTAGAAGTAACTTTGACGACTCTGTTCATAAGAGGGATACTTTTACACTATCAATTAAGAGGGCTTTTGATCACGACAAGGAATTGCACACTTCGTTTAAGAAATTAAAGGTGGCTAAGGCGCGGTCAAGAAGAAGTAGACGGTGTAAGGAGAAGGAGGAGGAGGTGGAAGAAGGGGCAATATAAATGGAAGTAGAAGGAGAAATGGAAGAAGGAGAATAAGAAAAAGTTGAGGAAGAGCATTTAGAAAGCCAAGTGATGGAGTTTGAAGGACGGGTAAAGGAGCTTGAATCAAAATTTAAGCAACATGAAGAACTGAGTGAAGGAGTTAAAGGAGGAGGAATTCAACAACCGAGTGAGAGATTTCAAGTCAAAGGAGGAGGAACTTAAAGGCCGACTGAGAGATTTCGAGTCAAAAGAAGAGGAATTTAAAGGTCGAGTGAGAGAGTTTGAATTAAAAGTGAGGGAGTTTGAAGTGAATCAGTTGAAAGTGCAACTAAAGAAGCTAAAGTCAAAAAAGGCAGAATTTAAAGACGAGTTGGAGAGTTTGAATCACAACAGGCGGAATTTAAGGATCGAGTGAGGGAGTTTGAAATGCAACTGAAGGAGCTAAAGTCAAAAGAGAATCAATTTGAAGAAGGAGAAGTGAAGCTTCTTGAGTCAATGCTGAATGAATTTGACGGGAAAAGGAAGGAGATTGAGTTAAGAGAGAATCAATATGACGCATTACTAAAATCATTTGACGAGGATGTAAAATCAAGTAAGTGATCTTCATCATCTAGTTTATTAATACAATTTCATTTTCAACTTTATCGTTTAATCTCTTTAACTTGATCTTCCTAATTTATTAAAAATATGTTTCATCATGCTAAAGTTGTAGACATGTAAACAAGTTGGAAATTTTCATTAGTTTGATATCACACTCTGTCAAACTAATTCTGATTATACCTTTTCCATCCTTAAACAATTTAGGAATCTATTGAATACAAAATCTTTGTCGTTTTATTCTTGTCAATTGAGTTAGGATCCTTTTGTCTTTAGACTTACACTAAACATGTCTTGTTAGATCTAATTAATCATACAATCAATAATATTATTATTATTCGCATTACATGACAAGCCCTATTAACTTTCACACCCTATTTCTCTATATCCGCACTCCTAATTCCATTGAGATGCGCACACCACCGTCTGATTGTTTATTGCCGCCACTTGAAGATATCACATTAGTCCAAGCAAGCCCTATGTACACTTGTCAAATCTCTAAATTTAAACGACGATAATTAGAGTCAAATTTCTATTTAATTTTGATTGATAAAACATGGCGACTTATCCACTAAAATATCTAATACAACTAATTCTTCATAGTTGTAACCTACTTGTGCTACTATATTATATTGGGTCTATCTTGGGTCATTACATTATCGGAAAAGAAATAGATAGAATGGAGGAAGGGAAAAAATGAGTAGAACATTGCACGACACATCTTGTTTGGCATTGTCACGAAACTTGCACAAAGACTTGGATCCCTCATTTATTTTATTTTATTTTGTCACTCTGCAATGGGCCGAAATGGACACTAAATTAGAATGCGGAAATTCAAATTGTGGATTGCTCTTTGACAAATTTTTTAATGTTTTTTTTTTAATGTTTTTAAGACACGCTAGTGCCTTTATTTTTAAAGTACTTGTACCCATGCAAAAAATCTTGAACTTTTTCTATCAAGAAATGTGACAATTTTAGTGATAAAAAGGATAAAGACATTTTTACGATAAACAAATAAGATAAAGGCAATAAACTTCTTTATTTTAATATCGACTTATTACAAGAACCAACAATCACACATAATGTCACTCTTTACTAATGATTATTCAAGTTCTTTTTTTTGGGTCAAAATTGATAGTTTAAACTCTTAACACTTTATAAGGATCAGAGGATGGTGAATGGTCGCGAGGGGAAATAGTAGGATATCGATGGCGAGGGGAGGGAGCAGGTGCCTTATGATGAGGAGAGGGAGTAGGTGACGGTGAGTGATGGAGAGGGGATGGAACATGTGATTGATAGTGAGGAGGGTGAGTGACAGTGGTGGCGAGGGGAGGGAATATGTGACTGATGGTGAGGAGAATGAGCAGGAGAATGGTGGTGATGGGAGGGTGATGGTGAGTGACAGTGGTTGCGAGGGGAGGGAGCATGTGATTGATGGTGAGGAGAATGAGCATGAGAATGGTGATGAGGGGAGGGAGTGGGTGATGGTGAGGGGAAGGAGCATGAGATTGATGGTAAAGGGAAGGAGAAGATGATGGTTTGTGAGGAGTTTCAAACTCTTGAGGAAACACATCAAATGGGTCGTCAACATTGAAAATGTCTATATCAAATGCATTGAAATGGTCTTCAGCAAATGCAGTTAAAGAGGCTAGTTGGAGGAAAAGTAGTAAAAATGCTAGAGTTTTGGCCATTTTTCTTTCTAAGAGAAAACAACCTTGAATGAGATAATGTTACACAAAATAAATGATTTTGATTGGTGTTAACTCTACACAACATGTGTAGAGTAGAGTCAAAAGAAAGGCTGAAAAACATATTCAAAAACTTCTACTACTAGGTCTGTTTTTCCTTTTTATCCTACTCATATATACTTCACATATAGTTTTTTATTTCGTCTACAATCTTTTAAGCAGGCAAGAGCAAGAAGTTGCATTTCCCCAACTTTCTAGGATATCATGTGATTGCTAGATTATTGATATTTATTTCATTTGCAGATAAAACTTTTGTTTCAAACGGTGTGTTCATTTTTTTTCTTCTTAAAAATAGATAGAGTTCAGAGAGTTAGCTAAGAAAATTGTAACCCTTAGTTTTTACTTCATGCGTTCAAACAAGTACTGCAAAGGAATTGACTCAGAACGATCTTAATTCTTCAAAGTATGCTATATCCGATGAAAACAAGGTAGTTCATTACTAACCCCTACTATAGTTTGCTAATAATTGCGGAGGGATCTATCGCTTTGTCAAAAGTTTTCTTAATTCATATAGAGCTTAATTGTTTTGGCAGAACATTTGTGAAAAACTTTCAGAAATTGGAGGCAGGTTGAATTATCCACATCTCACCAAGGATCTTGCAAAGGAAATAGAGACTGTCTGGGAGGATGCTGCCATTCAAGTGACAGATTGAATCTTGATTGCTTTACCTTAATCCGTGTACATGTTATTTTTTTGTCATTAATTACTTAGTATATATGTCTTGTACAAATTTTTGTTGTAGGAAACATATGTCCATGGTAATGAACTCCAAGTTCCTGATTGTACCAAATATTTCATGGAAAATTTGCAGAGGCTGTTTGATGTGAATTATGTTCCTACAAAGGTATTAAAAATCTATCATTCTACTGCGGTTTGCAAAAATAGAAACTCGAACTCCAAATTTATGTTTTATTTGCTCTCTGTATACTGTATATTGCAATCTCAACTTTTTGTACATACAGCTGTAATATTCTGCGCTGCAATTAGCGAGTATGACCTGCCATTTAATTTCATATCTTACTGCCGTTAATAATGACAACGGTAAAGTTTGTTTGGACAATTCCATATTCAAATAGTGTGGAGTACAAAAAATATATATGTCATGTTTAAAATACTTTCTATTTGATACATTACTTTGCCAATAACAAAAACATGTTTGACTTGAAAAAGGGCTGCAAATTATGTTTCGTTCTAGTCTTGTAATTGTATATGTTTGGTGTTTAGTTCTACTATAAAAGCATGTTGGTGTGCCATATTATTGGTAACAAATGATTCGTATCATCCAAGACTTTGAGTAGACAAACCTGTTCACCTATTATGTCTTGTTTGCAAGAGCATTGTATTTACGAGATATGATAAGCGAATGTGTTGAATTTTATGTACCTTCCAGGTAGGATCAAACACTTTTTCAAGATGACAGCAAGAACAGAATGATGGAAACCAAGGAACTTTTTGAATGGATCCTTAAGCAACCATGTTTTGAGGTTTCATGTACACTCTTCTTAAATTCTAACATCTACATTTACCCGGTAAATTCTAGTGTCAACTAAGCGTCTGTTTGGATTGGTTTATTTGAGCTTATCGAATAGTACAAGCATTTGGGAGATTGTTTAGGCGAGCTTGTGGAAGCAACTTATGGCATGTCCATAAACAGTTTTCAGCTTATTTCTATAAACTCTCCAGAATAGCTTATGAGAACAGCTTACAGCTCATATGGAGCAGCTTGATTTTATTTTATCTGTTGTTATAGAAATAGCTTATACATAAGCACTTAAATGATAAGCTCTTAATTCAGTTGTTTATCCAAAGTTTCTCTGTTTGCTCATGTATATGACACAAGCTTTCTACCATTTTAGTATTGAACATTTGTATCTATCTCAGTGAATGATGATGCCCCTTTCTTTTCTTGACAGAAACCATCCTTCATGTTATTTTTAAACAAGTTTGACATATTTGAGAAAAAGATCCTCGAAGGTAAGAGTGATCGACACATACCTGTACACTTTGTCATTGATGGGAGAATATCTATTGTCATTCATTTCAGACTTTTAGTCTATCATCTTTGTGCAGGTTCCACTCAATGCATGTGACTGGTTCAAAGATTGTCAACCAGTTTCAACCGTGAAACAAGAGATTGAGCATGCATATGAGTAAGCAAAGTAGTTGATTTCTGACTAATGAAAGCATTCATGTCGACCCTTGTAAAAATCAAGTGATGTGGTTAAGATTTCATTTACCTAAACAATTAATTCGCTTCGGTAAACTGTCTACAGGTTTGTGAAGAAATTTTTTGAGGAATTGTACTTCTAGAGCTCTGCTCCAGACCGTGTATTCAAGATCTATCGGACCACTGCCCTTGATCAGAAGATTGTGAAGAATACATTCAAGCTTGTTGATGAGACATTGAGACGGAGAAAGCTGAATTATTATGACGCGTTAGTGTGTGTGCTTACTTGTAGTTTGATTGAAGATTCTTATGTAAGTTTTGTACCTAGCTTAGCTACTTGCCCTATTGTTGAGTTCATAACGTACATCTTTTGAACACTTGCACAAAACTTCATTTGTGCCAGCAAGTGGAAACTAATTGTATAAAAGAGTTATATGCTTTGACTAAAACAGATTCATATTTAAATTAATAAAGAGTTTGATATTTGATATGGACAGGGTTACTACACAAGACACACTGCACACAAGATCGTTTTTCGAAGAAAATAAAAATATTGTTTAGCATATTTGATTTTCAGTTGGGAAAATCTCAAATCATGTTATAAAATGAGACACGACCATATAAGGATAGATGTTTATTTTAGGTGATATAATAAGAACCGTTCTTTCATAAAAAACAAATTATTGTTGTTTGTTTATTTTAGGTGATTTTGAAATTAAAACAAGAGGGTTTATGTAGTGCATTCTGATTCACCAATTTCATCTTTGGTTGATAACAAAAACGTCTTAGTTCTAACCACCGCATATTGAGAATAGTAATGTGTAAATTAGGTTCCAAATGAAGGTTGGAAAATCTATTCACAAAATAAATAAAGGATTTAAGGCCTCTTTCCTTTACAATCATCTCTTAGTTTCTTCCTTTTCATTTCATTCCATCCTCTAAAGCATACTCTCTTGCTTTTCCTGCCATCACAAAAACGCACAAAATAAAACCAACACCCAAATCAAAAAATTTGCTACCAATCTTTACATTACATATATTCTATATAAACTCCATTTGAGAGCTTCATCTTACAAACACAACACCTCACCACCTTTCTACCACTTTTCTCACAAGGTTGAATTTTATTAGCGTAATTCTCATGGATTCTAAAAGAGTATATTGGGCAATCATTGTAGCATGGCTTACTTTGTTCCAAGGAAGCATGATACTTGTACAAGGTCAATTTAATTATAAAGAGGCTCTCACAAAATCCCTTATATTCTTAGAGGCACAAAGATCAGGAAAACTCCCTCCAAATAACAGGGTTCCTTGGAGAGGAGACTCAGCTGTCGACGACGGCAAACTCGCTAATGTATCTTTCTTTTTCTCATAAAATGGAATTATTACTACTATAAAACGTTGAATTAACGACAAAAAAGTGTACAGAAAAAGAAAAAAAAACATGAAATACGTCTCTAAAAAAACATGAAATACGTCGCTAACATATTTTAATCTTGAAAGATGCATTAAATGAATAATTTGGGCTAATGTGCATGATTTTATTGAATTGAATGTAGGTCGACCTATCTGGGGGATATTATGATGCAGGAGATAATGTGAAATATGGGCTACCAATGGCATTCACTGTGACTACATTATCATGGGCTGCAATATTTTACAAAACTGAATTTGAAGCAACAAAGGAAATGGGAAATATTCAAGATGCAATCAAATGGGGAACGGATTATTTTCTAAAAGCTAGTTCTAGAAGAAACAGATTATATGTTGAGGTAGGGGACCCAGTTGAAGATCATCATTGTTGGGCTCCACCAGAAAAAATGAAGACAAAAAGATCGGTTAAAGTAATTGATAGTAACACACCCGGTAGTGAGATTGCTTCTGAAACGGCTGCTGCTATGGCTTCTTCTTCCATTGTTTTTAGACATACTGATCGTAAATATGCTCGTCGTCTCCTCAACAAAGCAAAATTGGTATGGAAGGAATATATGTAGTCCTTTGCTTATATTTAAATCCAATTGAAGTATTTGTTACATGCATAGGAGATATTTTTTCATGAAAATAGCCAATAGTATTTTGGTTACATGGGATTATGAAAACTAATTGTTTTATTCACCAATATCCTGGCAGCTTTTCGAGTTGGCAAAATCACATAAAGGAACATATGATGGAGAATGCCCTTTCTACTGCTCCTATTCAGGCTATAACGTATGTTATATTACTCTCATAAACAACATTTCCTTATTTACTAAGCTTTAATAATTAGTGTTATATTATATGAGACTGAATTAATGTTTGGAATCATGTAGGATGAATTGGTGTGGGCAGCAACTTGGCTATACATGGCAACAAAGAAATCGATGTACATGAAATATATACAAGAAGAATCAATTAGTGCTAATGTAGCAGAATTCAGTTGGGATCTTAAATATGCTGGAGTTCAAGTTCTTCTCACTCAACTACATTTTGAAGGTCAAAAAGGTCTTGAAACATTTAAAGCACATGGTGAAAGTTACATATGCTCCGTCCTTCCTGATAGTCCTTACCACCAAATACATTTGTCTCCTGGTAAATATATGTACATTTATGATTATATTTAATTGTCATCTATACATGTATAATCTATAATTATATATATATATATATATATGATGATTATGCAGGTGGGTTTATTCATATGAGAGATGGAGCCAATACACAATATGCTACAAGCACATCTTTCTTGTTCACGGTATACAGTGATTTGCTTGCCAAATATAAACAAAAAGTTAAATGTGGAAACAAAGAATTTGACTCATCTCATATCCTTGATTTTGCCAAAAAACAAGTAAGTACATATACACCATTTATACCCATAGCCCACCTATTAATTTTATATTATTAAACAAACTTGGAGGCTCACAAAATGAAGTTAATCTCAAATTTTGCAATCTCTGCGACGAAATTCAAGACATACTTCTATTTTTCAGTCTCCAATTTTTTAAATTAAATTTTCTAACGTTGTAGTATGATGTTGTACCTGTAAGATATATTAAATTTAGAGAAGCTTTTCTCTCTAATATTTGGTTTGTTAACAGATGGATTACATATTGGGGAAAAACCCAGAAGGAAGATCATACATGGTAGGATTCGGGAAAAATCCACCCACACAAGCTCACCATAGAGGTGCTTCAGTGCCAAAGTTGTCACCAAACGAAGATATAAATTGTCCTATGAGCTTTTCGAAATGGCTGAAAAGAGATGGACCAAATCCACATGAGCTAACTGGAGCTATTGTAGGTGGACCTGACATCAATGACAAATTCGATGATAATCGTACAGATTCACCTAAGACTGAACCTTGCACATATGTTAATTCTCTTGCAACTGGTGCTCTAGTAAAGCTTGCTTCTTTGGGTCAACTTAGCTTAATGTCACGTTAACGTGATTACCCCAACATAGTTTATTGAGAGGGGAGACCTTACTAAAGGTCGTAACTACATTCTTCGACACATATTTAGTCATGAGCAAATAGTCGATTACCCAGACAAATTAGTACTAGTGTATATATATATAAGTATAGTAGGAGGTCAAATATATGAATCAAGACTTGCTTTTTTGTGGGTCAATGTTTATTTGGAATATGTAATTAATATGTATCTTATCGATGCCTTGTTGAGTAAATTAGATGGGTAAGTAAAATATGTGAACCATGATACAAGCATTTTCCAGCCTTCATATTTTTAAGTTTTATAGTGTTTGATAAAGAACATTTTATTTGTCTAGAAGTCCTAGCTCAACTTGCAAATGCCGAAATTGCAAGGCCGGGCGTTGTGACCCGGGTTCGAACTCGGGACCTCACTGTTGTGTGTGAGTTTAATTTCAGTGGATTACCATTTCATCTAAGGCCCCCAAAAAAAAAGAACATTTTATTTACCAATAATAAATTGGTCCAAGTGGTAAGGAATTTTAGGTGTTCTATTCCTAACTCTTTCGTATGGAAAAACTTGATTAGGAGGGGAGAACTCACAATGTGTTGCAGTGGTGAAAATTTCGTACCAATATCCAAACACAATGACTGGGGTTCGAACTCGGACGCATCCACTTATATGTGTGACTTAATAATAACTTTGTCATTTTGTCTATCTAAAAACACATTTTATTTTAAATAATTATGTGTATCTACTCAATCCACTAATAATTTCTTACATCCCCCATTGGACGTGTGAAAAATCAAATATTTTTTTAGAGGAATAATCAAATACTTTTTCTCACGTGTTTGGAGTCATAAACGAAGAAAAATAAATAAGAGAAGATAATGTGTTAATTTTCATCTAATATGCACTCAATTCTTTCACCCGAGCATGTCAAAACAAATAATAATTTTTTTAGATAGGTAAAATAAATAAATTGATCTCATTAATATTGTAATTATATATTAGCACATTTCAATAAAAATTTATTTAAACTAATACGATTGAGCACACGAAAAGTGGAGTGAGAGTGCGATTCCTGTTAACAAAATAGAGAATCATATACAAGAGGGAACAAAACCAACAGAGTTTCGTTAGAGTGAACAAAAGTACGGAATACAAAATGGTATTATATGAATATTTAGTGATATCTAATGGACTTTACTAAATTAAAAACATAAAGGAGCTAACAGCATAAACTCAATAGCTTATTATTTAAAACCTCTTGTTCAAATTCACGATGCAACAACAAAAAATAAAGAGTTTGTAAAAAAAAAAGCGAAAAGCATAACATAGAAACTCAAAATAATTTTCCATGTTAACATAATTCAGTTGATATAGACATTGCGATGTGTAAGGGTTGGAGTTCGAACTCCGGATTCCCCCCACTTATTCACCTTGAGGGATGAATTTCTAGCCACTGGACTGCTTGACAAAAAAACCTCAAAATATCTAATATTCTAACACTACTCAAGCTAAATCTTACCAAGTCTTAAGCTCGTTACAAATTAACTTTAAAAATAAACCAACCCAAATGATGGCATATCCAAATGAGAGGAGCAACCAACTAAAGTGAGTAACCATCATAGAGAGGAGCAAACAGAAAAGAGAAATCATCTCAAACTAAACCAAATCGAACAAACATCTAATAGAGAGAAGAAATCAAACAGAAGAGCCAATAGAGAGAGGAGAAATAAAATCGAAAAACCAATAGAGAAAGAAAAAGAAATCAAACAAAAGAACAAATAGAAAGATGACCGACATTTAATGAGGCAGTTATGTATGAGGGTATGCACCTGCATGCCTGCACACCCTGAATTTTAAAATTTTCACTCAGTTATCATAGTTTATCTATGTTGTACGCACCCTGACATTTTAGTCTTGCACCACCTCAAAGTTGTCGTTGACGTTAGGACTTTATAGATGCACGTTGGTTTATAGTTTTAACTTTACAAAGAATCACTTTTGCTTTTTATATTCTTCCATACTTTTGCTTTTATTTATTTATTTAATGTTTGTGTGTTTTATTGTTTTGTTATGGTCTTGTTAAAAAGTGTCATTGAGACATCTGTTAAGGATTTAAAGATAAAAACAATTGATGAGTTTTTTTATGTTTTAAAAAAATGTAACCAAAAAAAAAAAGGATAGCAAGGCACGTACGATATGGTTAGGTTAATATTTGAAGCGCGGGGAAATTAGGGAGCAAGAGGGAGACATAAACCTATTTAGTGTCTCGGAATGGGGACGTTGCAACATTTTATCCTCAATTTTCCAAACTGGTCCCACCTACCTACTAGTAGGGGTGGACAGCGGACGAGTTCGGGCGGGGTTCGGGCTCAAAACTTCAATCTACCGTTAACCGCGGTTGACATTACAGGCCCCATCTTCGTCCGTTCCAGATTCGGTTTACAGCGATGTCAGTTTCTCGGTGTGAACGGTTGGTTCGGTCGGACTTGGACAGTTTAAGATTAAAGGGAAAAACATCTAATAAAATCATATTCAAGAAGGGAAAAAATCAGATTCAACACTCAGATTTCATGACGCTTCTCGTAGTTTTGCTTATGCAGATCGGAATTCGCGATGCTTCTTTTAGTTCCAACACTTCTTAGTTCTTCCAATAGAGATCTTATTTAATGATGTGCATGAATAGATGATCCTCTCACGAAATGGTGAGTATCTCTTTCGTTGGAACTGTGAAGAAAAAAGAGAAAGCGTACGTCTCTTACTTTTGAGAGAGAAAAGATGCCAGTACCATTTTGTTTTTTTGAAAGATAAGATGCAAGGACCATGGCACTTGTTGTTTGTGTGAGAAAGAAAACATAAAATAAAAATAAATAGCTTTGTGATAGTAAAATAGACAACACACGTGATAACATATGATAAAGGATACAAGTGATAAAGTTGTTACCTGGCATATGCAAGTGAAATGTATGTATAGGTATTTGTAGCTTCGGTCGGTTTACAGGTTCCGACGGATCATTTCTTTGCATCCGTTTCTGTCCATTACTAACCAACCATAACCGAACCAGTAACCCGCCTGAACCCGCCGAACCAGTTCGCCCTGCCCGTTGCTCATTTTTTGCTCGCGGGCCGGCTGGTTTTGGATGGGTCGGCCCAATCTGTCCAGCCCTACCTACTAGTAACACAAACACCTTCTTCATTATGTTTATGGATAAGCTTCACCCTCATCATCCTATCTACTTCATCGGTCTCTTTTTACAAGTACTTTTTTCTTTTCTTTTCAAGTAGTTTAGTGGCTAGAATTCACATTTTTTAAGGTGAATAAGTGGAATGTTCGAGATTCGAACTCCATCCCCTACATATTATAATGCATATCCTTGCCAACTGAGTTATGCTCGTGGGGACTCTTTTTACAAGTACGTACTTTTGTAATAAACATTACCAACTTTATATCTATTAAAAAGAATAAGTTTTTTTAAATAAATATTTTTGTCAAATGCATTTAATCTTCTTGATCTCATAACAAAATATTAGAGCAATTTCCTCTAAAAAAAATAAATAAATAGAGCAATCACAAAAGTGTCTGATAGAGATTTGGCAAGTGAACCAAAACTATCGAAGTAATAAATAAATTCGTATCCACGAGGACTATTGTTAACTTCTACTCAGCAATTTCATTATTAAAAAAGGATGTATAAAATTTATATTGATTGCCCTAGGCAGTTGGAATGGTTTTTTATAAAGTAAACGTAAATAAAACAATAAAAATTGATTTTAAGAATATTAGAGAGAAGTATGGTTAAGTCCTTCAAATCTTCCGAAGTCCTCCTATGGTAATTCGCACTCCTAATGCAATCAATGATCATCTAATTCAACGACAGATTAACAAAGTAATTCTACCCAATCTCTTGACCTAGAATTCTCCCCGCAAGTGACAACCCCTTAATCTCTTAAGTGAATTCGAAACCGTTGGAGGTTTTAACAGAACGTTAATCCCTATGTCATAACCTAATAATGATCTATCTCTACCTTGATTACTTAGGTTAAACTTATTACCTATGTCAGAGTCAAAAGCCAGGGTTAGTGATCATTCAATCTCTAAGATCAATTTGCATATTCATAAAGCTAGGGTTAGTAGTCGATGATAAACTTACAAAAAGCATTAAACATAAAGTAATATGAATTAAAACTAGACTTTCATTGATATTCAAAGGAGTTCAACAAATTAGGGTTCCCATAGGATTACATCAGATTCATCTCAAGATTAACCACAAGAGAAGTAGTTACCCATCGCTAAAGTACAAGATAAATCACATAAAAACAAGGATTCATACATGTATTGGATAATTGACCATGAGTTGTGATGGTCTCCCTCCAAATCTACAAAGCCTCCGCTCCAAATATGCTTTTTCTCTCTAAAATTGTGAACCCCTATGTCAAAAATACACTTTTCTATATATAGGCCACTCAAAATTGGCCTCCAAGCCCTTAAAATCGGTGCTCGAATGCACCAAAAAGTGTCCCCAGTCTGTCAAAATCGGGGCCCGATTGGTCTAATTCGGGGCCCAATTTTTTACGAATCAAATTGCTCTTCTGATTCTTTTCAGCTCCAAATCGGCTCCCGAATGCTTCATTTCGGCGCCCGATGGTACTTTTCCTGAACAATTGAATTCTTCCCTTTCTTTGCTTTCAGCTCCCAGAATTACAATGATTTTGACAAACAAATGCATAAAAAATGACTTAAATTCTTCCCTCATAGAAAATTGTTTCATGAGAATTAAAGAGTTATTGGAAAATAAAACTTATAAAATTGAAAGATATTTGATTACGCATCACTAATAGAGGTAAAGACTTAAAGACAGTTATTTTGTTTATGGTTTTCTTTTTGTGGTGGCTGGAGTTTAAACCCTGAACCTTGCATATATTGTGCATTGTTCCTACCAACTGAGCTAAACTCACGAGGACGTTTATGGGTGATGTAGTATCAAACGTAAGTATTTTTGTTTATCGTTAGTTCAAACCCTGAACCTTGCATATATTGTGCATTGTTTATCAAACGTAAATAAAGCGTAATAGGGCAATTATCACTTTTCTCTCGGCTTTTCCCTAGATAACTTGTGAAACAAGTAACATAAGTGCCTTAAATGTAACATGAAATTAACTACTTTCTGGCACTTATCAATGGGTTTGTCCATACTGTATAATATTGCATACGTTAAGACAATTAAAATTGGTAATTTTTTTATTTAAAACAATAATTATTTATTGTAAAATTATATATTTAATATAAAATGTACAAGTTTGAAGATAAATTTGCTACTTTTAACTTTTTAATTTATTCGAGTTTGCACATGATAGAAAAATTATTTGTTTATATACAAGACCAAAAAAATATTAATATTTTTTGCTTATATTCAATAGCGGACAACGGTGGAGCTAGGAATAATGCTTAAGGGCAGCTCTATATACTTTTTTAAAAATAAAAAATTATTTCAACTTGTTTATATTTAAGTAATTTTATATAGGTTAAATTATATTTTTGGTCTTTTAAATTATTTTAGATTGTTTTTTGGTCTCCTAAGTCTTTTTTCTTTCATTTTGGTCCCTTAAGTTAAAAATCAGGCTTAAATGTGTAATTAGTCCATGCACTTTCATCAGTTTTTTGCATCGGTCTCTACGCTTTTTTTGTTTGGTTTAGGTCCATACAGTTTGTAAATAATTTGTTATTTGTCCCTCTATTAATGCACTGTTAAAAAAAATTCAAATAATTATTTTCCATCATGTGGCACACTACAAGACAAAAATTTAAATTATTAAAAGAATTCAAATAAAATAATTGTTTTGTAATTATTAATACTATTATTATTTAATTAAAAGTATAAAAAAGGAAGACAAGCCACGAGAACTGAGAAGTAAGAAGAAAGGGGACGGCGTGAATGAACATTTAGAAAAGGGGAAGAATGTATTTTAGGGTTCCAAATTGAACCGAAAATTCAAAAAACTTGGTCAACATTGAGATTGATAATCGATTTTTACATCCATCATCAAGTTTCAATTCTTTAAAAGATAATAATTCTGCAGATAAAAAAAAAAGATGGGTAAGAACCAATATGAATATGTAGTGCAAAAACAGTCACTTGAGAAGAAGATGAAATTTGAGATGGATTATTATTTAAAAGTGAAGAAGAAGTAGACAAGGTGTTTGTCAACAGTGTGCTGTAAAATTAGGAACAAATTATCTCTATAAATAATAATAATATCATATAAATAAAAGCATCAATTAAATATTAAAGAGAATAAACAAGAGGGATAATAGGTAAATTTATCTTTCTTAAAATTGCGGTGATTTGACGTCGGTAACGGTGAAGTAATCAAACAAGAAATCATGACCTGCAAAATAGTAAGTCGTTATATAACCTGATGCGTGATGAAGTCACCGTCCTTAGGGATTTATCCGCCTCATAAGTGTATATCCTCACAGGATACAACAAGTTCTTCTCTTATATGAGTCATATCAGAGGTGACAGAACAGCTCGAATCTGTTAAACACTGGAATGATGAAACCCAAGAAACCATAGAAAGTGAGGGACATAAAATATTTGAAACTTTTGAAATACACTCAAAATTTACAACAATCCCCCACATATTTCAAAAGTTAAAATAAAATGTTAAAAATAGTTTTTCTAGGTAAACATCGTAGATGTAATGCATCGGAACAGTGTAGCAAGCTATGGAACCCGTCCTAGACTAATGAGGCTTAACACACAATGAATTGGTTTAGCAAGCTATGGAACCCAAGACACTTGTTGTATGCAAGAGGTCTCACAATCACATTACACCCCCACAATTCTTGTTGTTACGCGATTGTGCGCTAATAGGCCGTGCGCGTGCTTGATATTCATGAGTGCTCTAGTGACCCGCCACGGTCTCATGCAAGCGGCCCCACTTGACACTCATATAGGTGATTCCATCTAGTGTATGCTACGACCATACACCACCCATAAGTGCTTATGGTAATCATTAAAAGTCTTTAAAACCTATCCCTCAATCTTATATGATTTAGTACATCTCATCCATCATCATACACTATAGGAAAGAGACAACGTTATTTTAGTGCTAATAGAACTAAAATTAATTCAAAATTCTACGTGATTTATTTATTTATTTTTTAGTCCTTCGGTTCTCAGGAAAAAAAAGTTTATGGTAATCGAAATTTGACCGTGAGATAAATACAATCTTCGACAATTTGTTATTAAGTGGAGCTCACATGTTCTATTTCTTTAAAAAAAAAAATATATTTTTTTTTTCATAAAAGGAAACAGTACAATTTGAATGAAGAATTAAATAATTTACCATTTGATCCAAAATATTCCATTGATATTTTGACAAGGACAGGGTACCTTAATTAATCTAGAAAATGCGGTTGAGTGGGATATAGGTTGTGAAGAGATACACGTTGCTACTGCTAGGCTCTCTCTCACCGGTATCCTTCAATTTCATTTCATTAATTGATTGATTGCACGGTTCCTCAGTGACATTCGGTATATCCGCATCCCTTGTATTTCTATTCCCTCAATACTCATGTACAAACAAAAATAATAAATGTATATTATTTTTGTTAAGAATAAAGGTATTGCTAAAAAAAACAAATTTTTTTACTTTTATTATATTTAATCACATCACACTTAAATTGACATATCTTTTATTTTTTCAGTGTCTTTTTTTGGTTCTCATGAAACAAGTCTTTGTCAATATGACACTTTTAAAAATGCACATCTTTTTTTGGTTTGAGGTTAGATTTCTTTTTTTTATGGGAGATTTGAGGTTAGATATTTTTACTTGCCATTAAAACCTAAGGGAGTATATCCAAATAAGTGTTATTATATTTTATCTATGCAATAAAACTTATTTAGTTTCATAATTTCAAAAGAAGTGATATATAAAGGAGTATTCGAGAAAGATAGATAGAAAGAGTGTTACTAGCTCATAAAAAATATATAGTTATATTGCGGTCTATACAAGGCATTTAAATTAAGCCTAACATAAATATTTTTGTTAGAAAATTAATATTTGGAATTGTAAATAGCGAAACAAATAAAGAAAGTCCTCAATGTTGTGTTGTCTCTCTATCCGTTTCTTCATCCATTTCTCTATTACTCTTTCTCATTTATAAAACTAGTTCTTGATGTGATTTTTTTGAGTTGGTCTAAATGGTTGTTAATTTCTGCGTTTTGGATAAGATGAGAAAGGAAGAAAAAATATCAGCATTGTTAGAGAGTGAAGATGAGGATGATCAGTGTTCATCTTCAACGACATCGTCCATCGGGAAGGACAGAGATGCGTCTGAATGCAGGGGCATCGACGATGATGATGAGGCTGAGAGTACGTATAATTATGATGAACCATTGAACATGATGGACTCACTCCAACAGTTTCTGCCCATCAGGTACACTATCTAACTACCTTTCTCAGATCACAAAGACGATTTCGTATTATTATTTAGTTAATATTGAGTTTAAATTGAAGTTATTTATGTTTCTGTTTATACTCTGAAATTAAACTAACGTGATGTAAATTTTGGGAGTTTAACTGAAACTATATATTGTCAACATTTCACGTTGTGTGAAATTTTCTGATCATGCAACTTTTCAAATTAAATAGCAGTATGTGCATATTAGTGTTTGATGGTTGGAGTTATCATGTTGATTGATAGGAGGGGCGTCTCAAAGTTCTATGATGGCAAGTCTAAGTCCTTCATGAGTTTAGCGGACGCAGTCTCTTCACAATCTGCCAAAGACATTGCAAAACCAGAGAATGCTTACACAAGGAGACGTAGAAATTTGATGGCCTTGAATCATATTTGGGAGAAGAATACAAATTTCCTTTTAAGAAGTAACAATGGTGGCATTTCTAAGAGAACCATAAGCTCGAATCGAAGTGATGTGGCTCTTGCATTTGCAATGAACTATGACAGCAGTAGTTGTTCCAGCGAGGAATCAACTTCAAGCTCAAATTCGAGGTCTACTACACCTCTTCAAGGAAATCAAGTGCCTAGTACAAGTTCCAGTCCAATCTCTCCTAATAAAGATAATTTTTCAGATTGGTAATCATTCTCACTGGCTGATCTCCAAGATTGAAGCAGCCCACCTATCTCAGTGAACTAAATAATTCAACTATGACTCGAATTCTTTGGTTGAATATCTTTGCTTGCGTAATATTTATCTCTAAGTGAGCTGTAATTGCACAAGAAACCAATGATAGATGACCAAATCTTTTATTTTAAGGCAACTGTCATTGGATGTGGCAGGCCATGTAAGCACTAACTCAATAACACTTACTATTAATGTCACTGTAATTGTTTTTGTTGTTTGTAATTGGTCATTTTTCAGAACCTTAAGAAAGCTAGTAACACGTTCATGGAGGTTTTGAAATGGATAAATGTCATACACAGATGTTAGAATTTGTATTTTTTGAATCATTTATCAACCTTCACACACCTGGCTCCCCTTCCACGGGCTCACTAATTTTAGATTCATTCAATGAAACTAACTTGACAATTTTTTTTTTTTCCCTCTAGATTGAGAACAATTTCATATATATAAACCACTACTTACACTTGAATAGAAGGCAAGCAGGCAATAAGCTGTGCCGCTAGACCTTTTTTGATGGCAAAACCAATCCTCGTGAATACAACATTCATGGACCTAGGAGACATGACATTGCTATGCATGACCTTTTGAACTCTATGTAGAAGGTCAACGGCCTCTGGTGCTAGGAAACCGAAAGTGTCAAAAGCAAATGGTATAAAAGCATGTTGATTGTCAGAACACGTTTTCTCATGTTTGGCCACTTTGCTTGATGCAGCTTTAAGGGCTGTATGTCCTACGGTAAATGGTCCGACACCTAATCCCACAAGTGGTGAAACCCCAGTCAAATCTACACAAGCATGTTTTTCACCTACCCATCCGTATACCATGACGTCCGCAGGCCTGAGTGTTGATCTTCTATCTAGTGGGTCAGTCAAAAAGTTCGCAGGCACCTCCTTCTTCACTGACATTTCCGCCCGTCTGAAAATATCAAAAAGTAAATCCCTAACAAAGTCATGTCTGTAATTAAAGTCAGGAAGCTCCTTACAGTGAACGACATGCTCCCCAAAAGTATCCAGGCACGCCTTACGACAAACAGGGCACACCTCATCAATAGGAAATATGGGAATTATAAGACGATATCTAAGGATAGTACGATACTCACTGGTGACATATGCTGACCTATCCCATCAATCGGGATAGCTAGAAGAAAATCCTGAGCATGTGCTGCTTGCAAACATCCAAAAATTGTCTTCTGTCTCGTGGTCATGTCAAACTTAACTTCCATATCTTGAACACTTTTACTAAAAAGAGCACTCGCCAAAACATGTTGTGCTTTAGAAGGGACGGTGTCTTTGCTAGTAAAACTGCTAACATCAAAATCTGGAATTGCACCACGAAGACCATCCAAAGCATTATCAAAATCCGAATTCATGCCATATAACCCACTGTCTCTCAAAATATGATATTGTAGCACCCAAAACTGTGTCATAGAAACCACAAAAGCGTACAAAGAAGCCTATAATGTTGAGTACAAACCCAACCCTCAAACCTAATAGGTAAAGAATCCAACCTCCATTGAAGGTCCCCAAAGAAAGGACCTCCACCAACCACAATGTCCTCAACCGCTTCCCGCAACTCTTTATCAAACAACATAGCCGCCTTTTCCATGTGAATCGGTTGGCACGTTCTTAAGTCAAAGAAAAGTTTGGCAATACCCATGCGCGATCGAAGTAGAAGAAGCTCACTTTGAGGATCCCGTAACTGAGGAAGAAGATGCATTAACTCAGCAGCTCTGGAAGCTCTCTTCATGGCCAACCCCTCAATAAAACCTTTATCTCGGCTAACAACCCCTCCGAGCAATTTCACCCCCAACGTCGGCCTCCCAATATCCGTAGGGAACAACCCCCCACGATGCTTATTACCATCACATGAAGGCCAAAAGATCTCAGTCTTACGAATATTCAATTCAAGGCCCAATTCTGACCCAAAAACCCGAATGATGTCTAGAGCTTTAGCCACCTCCTCTGAATCCCCTACAAGAGTCCCATCATCAAGGTACCAAGCATGAAGAAGAAACTTACAACTATCACTAATCTGATGAATAAGAGGGAAAGAAGCCACTTATATAATTTTTTTGGTGGTGAAAGAGACCATTTTATGATAAAATACAATTCATTCCATTTCATCTAATGTTCTGTTCTTCATTTCCATTTATTATCGCCTCATTCTACTTCATTTCATAGTACTGCATCATAAATTGTACAATACCTTTTAGTTTTTTTTTTCTAAATTGTACAGTAAGTTGTTAGAATAACATTTCTTAGTGGGAAAAATATGAAGGATATGAATACGTATCCTACCCTTCTACAATGAACAATCATTTCACCATTCATGAATGACCTGCTAGTATATCAAATGTATTGACGGTCAAAGTCCTTTACAGATTTGATTTGATTTTCAGTTAGCCAGCTCTTGGTAAGTACATCTGTTCCCTTCTCAAAAGTGTGTTTGCAATGTAGAACTCATGCACCATGCCACATGGGAAAAATAACAGCTAGCACCCCACTTTATTATTTTATTTTCAAAATACTAATTCCATGAAATGGAAATCTTCATAAAACTGGGCCAAAGCATACAACTTTTTTGATGATGACTTAACTACTGCAACTAACCGTTGGTTCCTTTTCATACCTTTTGTCTTTCAACTGTTAAATTCAGCCTTAGAAAAGAACAAAATTCAAAACAAACACCAAAGTGCAAAAACAATAAAACCGAGGTGCATTGGGTGCCTCTAACCGTGTAATCAACAAATCACAGTTCCACAACTGCAGCCACATGGGCATTGAGCATAACACTCGCATGACCATACATAGAATAAGTCATATGAAAATTATTACTGATAAAATATTAGCATGGCTACATTGATAATGAAAATTTATCCTAACTTAGCCTTTAATTTTAGAGGAAAAACATTGCAGATCAGAAAAGGAATTGAAGTCTCATATATGAACCACAAACTCGGACACGACACAAACACATTGACACCAAAAATAATTTAATGAGATGATAATTCAATGTAATCATATATGTCAGTGTCGTGTTGGTGTCAGATACAATATGTATCCGAGAAGAAGTATATGTGCTTCGTAGCATCTCATAGGGACAGGAAAGAAAACAGGATATTGCATGAAACAATAAAGCATTTGTTTCTGGTCAAAAAATAAAGCACTGGTAGTTTAATATCCACAAAACACTTACGGCATTTTAAAGCAACGAATTGAAGTCATTAGAAGCACTCAAGCACAAATATTATTCCCAAGTATCTTGTTAATAAAGGTTACAGAATAAACCCCTTAAGTTAATTGTATACCAAGTAATGTTATTCTATATAAAAAACACAATATGGTCATAATACTATAAATACCTCATTTAGAAGCATAGCACAATTCAAATATTCCTAATAAGTATCTTGTTATAAAACTTTATCAAATTAACCCCTTAAGTTATTGCATGCCAAGCTAATGTTATTCTAAATTAAAAACATAATATGGTAAAAAAAATAAAATAAAAAGGGTCAATCACTAATCAGAATTTTGAAGGGAAAGACAACTTAGTTAAATACTTCAAAGAGCATCCAAATCCTAATAACAAAAATTAAGCCCAAAGCTAGGTCCATGATACTCAAGTAGGTTTCTAAGTAAGACATAAATTCTCCAAATTGGGTCCACATAATATAAAAGTTTATACATAAACCAATCAACAGACAAAGTAATCTTAAGTCTTAACATAGGATTCTCTACATTAACTACATTAAACTAATCATAGAAAGCACAGGAACAACTCTTCATGCACTTGAATCTAGCTGAGAATAAACTTACAGTGAAGGAAACCTGCAACAAAACAATAACCAATTAACCATTATTAATGTAAATAAATAAATAGATTATATTAACTTTTTGTTAATTAATTAGCTGTTTTAGATGGTTACAGTTAGTTACATACTTTATGGTTATCGTACATAGCAGGGTATATGTATCAATATTTTTCATTCTCAGTAACAATGAAAAGTTCTTTTTTCTCTATCACAATTTCATACCATTTCACAACAGAAACCATCACTCATTGTTAATTAACAAAGTATAAGTATTAAAATTGTAATTAATCCCAAATTAATAAGCACTTACTTGGATCAGAATGAATTAACATAGCAGTCCCACCAAAGTCACAAGTTCCACCAATTTTCTTATGCTTCTGCCAGTAACTATTGAATGCATAAGAAGCATGAGCAACCAATGTATCAGGATTGTAACAATTCCCTTGTGGAGTAGTAATCTCTAAACAATCAGCACCACCTTGTCCACAAGCATAATCCAAAGCTTCTTGCAATGTTTCATCAGGAACACTAGGCTTTGCAACACACCAAAGTTTCTGAACAGGTACAATTTGTGGATAAGGTGAAGCCGAAGGCGAACCGTTTTCTATTGGATTGCAAGGTGGACAAGTGAAACCATTTTGAGGAGAGTTAGCTGGAGAAAGATATTGTGGTGGTAATGGTGATGGTTGTTCTTGAGGGGCAAAATAGGGAGAAGAAATTGGTGGTGGAGATGAAACTATTTGAGCTAATGGTGGTAAAGGTTTTGAATTTGGTACATTGGAAGGAGCTGGATAAGGAGAACCAACAGGGAAATCCAAAGGGGGTTGAGCAATTTCTGGAATTGGGGTTGGTTTTATAGGGATTGTGGTAACTGAAAGTTTTCTAGTAGTGATTTTTCTCTCATTTGGGATATTGGTAGCAATGTTTATGATGCTGTTATGGTTGAAAAATCCAAGCTTTTTCATGGATTCTAAATGGGAAGATATAAAGTTTAAACCTTTATCAGAAAAATATGAAAACCTTGAACTTGGTATGAGAGAAAATGTTGAGTTAACGGTTTGAAGAAACTCAATCATAGGTTTTAACATTTTCAAATCATGGTTGGAAGTAGCTGGGTTAAGGGTAAAACAGTCCAAATCAAAAGCAATGGAAACTTTGATGTCTTGTTCTAAACCCCATCTTTTGAGGGAATGATAGAGATTTTTCAAAGAAGATAGAACAACATTAAGGTTGTTTTGGTTTTGGTCTTGTTGGCAGAAAGTTAAGGTTTTTCCAACAATGTTGGTGATTTTTGATGAAGGGTAAAATGGGAAAATATTTGACCTAAGCCAAGTTTCAGCTGATAAAATGTTGCTAGAGACCATGTTAAGGTCTTCATTGTTCAAAGAAACAGCTAAAGGAAACTCACTGTGAGATGAAGATGTTGCAATGTCTTCACTTGTTTCACATAGGTTTAGGAACTCAATGTTTTGTTGACCAGAAACTACAATGCAAACTACAACAAAAAAACAAAAACTTTCATTAGATAAAAATAAAAAGAAGAATAATAAACTAAAGCATTGATACATTGATGATGAATATTTTGAGACATTTTAGTTTAAGAGAAATTACAAAACTGATATTTTAGTTGTTTTTCTTACCATTAAGAGCTAGAGAGCAAAGAAAGAGAAGATCAAATAGCCAAACCATTTTCATTTTCTTTTCTTGTGCCAATAATCTCAAGGTTCTCACTGTCTTGTATTGGTTTTGTTGTTTCTTATATATAGGAACTTTGTCCTATACCTGAGTATTGCATAGGAAGACACCCTAACCTTGTTAAGAGTAATTTTCTGCCTCTAAAGTTTGGACCTTTTAGGTGAAATAAGAAAAAATAATTGAATAATAATTGGCAAAACATTTTAACACCGTTAAAAAAAAATAGTACATGGTGGTCCACATAAAAACAAGAGTGTTTTGTGTACTTTGATAGTGACTGGTTTCATAAAAAATATAATGGAAGGAAAGGGAAAAGAAATAAATAATAAAATGATATTTTTTTTATATAAGAAAAAATTGCTTCCCTTGCTTGAGTATGTAAATGAATAAGATAAAATTCAACACTGCCAAAAAAAAATGAATAAGATAAAATTTAGTAATTTACAAATATGTAAGCAAAAAAAGTGTGTTTAGTTGTGTGGTGAGGAAAATAGATTTTGATTAGAAGTAATTCCAATTAAAAGTTAGTTGTGTTTGAATACATTTATGAAAGTGGGTTGAACTATTTGTGTGTGAAAATCAATTATAGAATGAAAAGATAAAATTCTAACTTCGTTCCTTCAAAAAGAAAAAAAATGAAGCTTAAGTAAAACATAATTAATACTACACCTCCAAAATCAATTCTCATTCCACCGGAAGTGAGTCAAACATATACTAAACATTATAGGTAAAGTATTATTATATGTTTGATGGATATTCCAAATAAGTGTGTACATTTTGAAAGAGTGTTAAAGAATAAAACGAGTTACAATCTTATGGAATGAATTATTATTCATGAATTATTAGGTGATGGATATTCTAAATATTATCGTTGTTTTTTAAATTCAAAAGTGAAATGAATTATTATTCATGTGATAAAGATTTGTTACAATCTTTATGAGCATAACTTAGTTGATAAAGACGTTACAATATACAAACGTGTAGAGGTCAGATTTAAACTCCGATTTTTTTCACTTATTCATTTTAACCATGAATATCTAACCACTTGTCTATTTGAAAAAAAGAGGAGATTGGTCACACACTCAGACTTAAGGTTCATTACTAACTATTGAATAGGGGTCTTTTGATTTTGTTTGTAAGTTGTGATCATCTGTCAAAATCGATAATTATCATTTCTCATAGTAAATAAGAGTATTTTCTCTATATTTGTGTGCGTTCAGAGCGGAGATGCCCTAGATTCATAAAGGGGTATTAATATTTGGCTCAAGGGTGGAAATATCCTAAGAACACAAAGTACAAAATGTGAAAAAGGCCAATTAAAATTTTTTTTTTTTGAAAGAAAAAGACCAATTAAATTAAATGTGTATAATATACATATAATGCAACTAGTCTTTAATATTTCCATTCTGATGTACTAGCTTGTTATGTAAATTGATTTTTTATGTCAACTCTGTTGCTCTTAGCAGAAAGAATTCTAGTAATTTAGAATTCAATTTAGAGACAAATGTAAATAAAATCCGAACAGTAACTATTTCAATGAGAGATATTATATACATTAACTACACTACTAAGCAAGTATATAATCATTTAAGAATAACCACTTAGTTATGTAAAATAGACAATTACATGCATTTTTGAAAACTAGTGTAACATAGACTTTTTTGAATTACCTTCAATTTTTTGTTAAACCTCTAGACAATTATAAAGTTCGTTTTAGCTCCATGATGATTTGGTAATACCCTTTGTCATAACTGTAGAAAGAACGTATCAACATTAGAGGTGTCAATATCATGGGGCCTTGAAGTTTTGGTCCCAGCCCACATAGTAGGGGGTTTAAATATTCACAAGATTAAAAGGGTCACATTCATGCAAGTCCACAAATAAAAAAATCAAAAGGTCCCAAAATTTCAATAATTTTTTTTTTAAGTTTTAAAAAAAATAAACTTTTTTTTACCAAAAAAAAAATTTTGACCTAAAATTTTTTGTTTTTTTACTGAAATTTTTTTTTTTTTACGTAAAAAAACTTTTTTTTTACCAAAATTATTATTTTTTTTAAATAATTAATATGGAGCTTTTTTAGGCCCACAAATAAAAAGATTTTATAGTGGGCTTGGCCCCAAATAATTTTGTTCAATTAGGGGGCTTTGATTTAGTAGGTTTGGTGGAGGCTTTTTTAAGTAGGCTTTGAAATTTGGGACTCTATTGACACATCTAATCAACATGCATGTAGTCACAATTGATCACTACTCCCCATTAAGGAATAAACAAACTTGGAAAATTACAAGCTAATCTTTTTTTTGTAAAGAACTCCTTGCTCATATTTTCAAGGTTATTACTTTTTCCACCCTATGAGGTTTGCGCTCCCTATTCGAATTTTAAAATCTAAAATATTTTAACGTATTTTTGAAGATTTTATGGGATTTTATGCGGTTCGGATTCTAAAATATGAACTGCATAGAACCCGTGAGAAACACATAGGGTGGGAAAAGAAACGGTCCATTTTTAAACAAGTAAATCCTTCCACTTTCATAGCCCATGGGCCTTTGGCCCAAGTGGTTGGTTAGGTGACCCAAATATTCAAGTGAACCAGACAAACCAAGAAGAAATAGAAAGCAACTGCTCTTGCGACTGGGGTCTACCTGGTCAACATCTATCTTACTCACGTCACCATCTTTTTAACGTTAATGTGAGGAATAAAATTGACCGTTCAACTCATCTCTATAGCAACTCATTTTTGTAGTTTTCGTTCAATAATTTCTTTTTAAGTAGTTTTCGTTCAAACATTATTCATAAGTGATTGACAAATTATTTTTAGGGACAAAAAAAGTAATTTTGTTTTTTTTATTTTATTTTTTAAAATTCAAATAGCTAATATTAAGAAAGCAAAAAAGAGATCGAACTTGGTAAGACAAGTTTGTGACTTAAGTAGGGGCATTAAGATGTTGGAAGGTATTTGTGTGCCAAAAAAAAGAAAGCAAACAAGAGCAAGGTTTTGGATATTCACCACCCCAAGTAGGTCTGTTCCAATAAAATTGGAGGCTCGACTCTAATATTAAAAATGACCCTTAATAAAAATAATTAATGATAATTTAAACAGTTGCAAATTAACAATAAGCATTATTTTGATTTAAATTTGTTTATTGAATTTTTGTTGTTGATAGTTGTGTGTTTGACATAACTTGTCCATTTACTCTATATTTTTGTCAAATAATAAATGTTTGATTTAGACCTACATAACAAAATAAAATATTATCCTACATTCCCAACAATTAAACTCATACCCCTACAAACAATTGAGGCCCCCATAAATTGGAGGCTCGGCTCTGTAGAGCTCCTTGTACTTGCCAAAGAACGGCTCTGACCCCAAGGTACGAGAGCCTGTAATTTTTGCAACTTGAGCAAGTTCATGAGCTGCAAAATTACAAGTTCCACTAAGAGAAGAGGTATTCATTTACGATCACAAGATCAAATGTATGATATTTGGACACACAACATAATCAGATTTTAGAAATAAATCTTTTTTATGTGTGTATCCAAACATTATAAATTTGATCATGTGATTGCTGAAGAATACCTCACAAAAGAAAAATAGAACAGTCAATTAAAATAGACAATGTTCCCCACCATATTTCTAACAATTTGTTGAGTAGATATGTTCGTATTATGGTGAACAATTATTCTGGCCACCATATATGTGGGAAGATATCATTATAGTCGGTGAATGCACCGAAATTGCAAATACATTTTAAATGTCTCTATTGCTTGTAATTTTTAAGGATTGAATTTACTAACAAAAATACATTTAAAATCGAAATGGCTAACAAATTAAACATACATATATAGACTAAAATAATTATTTAAAGAGACGCGTGAACTTATGTTTACAATTTCGATAGATTCAAAAATAATGATCTAAGTGTCAATAAACACTGTACGGTGGAGGATATGCATGTGCTGGGATGGGAGGAGGGAGGTGAGGCTTGGCAGTGGCGTAGGAGGTTGTGGGATTGGGAGGAAGCCTTAGTTGGTGAGTGTAGGTCGTTGCTTGCTAACGTTACTTTGCAGGTCTCAACTTCCGATGAATGGAGATGGCGACTTGATAATTCAGGAAAATATTCTGTTTGTTCTGTTTATGGTTTATTAACTTCAGGTGGTAGTACGAATGTGGATGAGGCGTCCTCTTTGGTGTGGCACAAACAAGTCCCGCTGAAGGTCTCTATTCTTGCTTGGAGGCTTCTTCGAAATCGATTGCCAACGAAGTTAAATTTGGCGAGCCGTGGTATATTGGCTCATGATATGCATCTTTGTGTTTCTGGCTGCGGGGACGTGGAGACAGCTCAACATTTATTTGTTTCCTGCCCTATCTTCAGAGACTTATGGCAGCAGATTCGTGCTTGGATTGGGGTTAGTGGGGTAGATCCCTTTGACATCTCTGATCATTTTGTTCAATTCACGTACATGCTAGGATCGACATCAAAATTTCGTTCATTCATGCAACTTTTATGGTTAGCTTGTGTTTGGGTGTTGTGGACTGAGCGTAATAACAGACAGTTCAACAACACGGAAAATTCTATAAATCAATTGGTTGAAAAGATTCAAATCCACGCTTACTGGTGGTTGAAGGCAGCAAATGGTGTGTCTGTGTTCGGGATTCATAGTTGGTTTACCACCCCTTTACTTTGCTTGGGCATAGGCTAACTGTTTTTTTGCTGTTTTCCATGGTCTAACTCTTGTATAATTTTGGCTGCACCCTTCTAGCACACCTTGTGAGGAAGGTGTGAAGCTTTTGTTGTTAATATATGTTTCATTTTTGCCTCTTCAAAAAAAATTATTAGGTAGGGTCCAATTAAACCATCATATTGGATGTCCTGGGTGTGTATGCTATAAGACTTTTCTCCTTTGTATTCCAAAGCTTGACTTGTTGATCTAATCTTTAATTATTGTAACTCAGTTATTGTGATTCAAACAATTATACATCTTCTAAATTAATACCATGATATTTTTTTAACAACAAACAAATGTTAGTAATTTATTTATTAAATTATTATTAATTCATTTGTCTGAGTTTAAACTCAAGACCTCTAGCTTAGTATTCCTTGACTCAGAACAGTTGAGATACTTTCAGAAACGATAGTATTTTATATTACTTGCCAAAGTCACACACTTGCAAATATTATACAACATTGTACGAAAACACAAATTGGTAGAATCGACAAAAGTAACTAGTTTGTTTTTCAAATTCAAGGAAAAACACAATTGAAAAAGTTTAATAAACATAACATATCAAACAAGAAACTAACAGAGTTGAAATAAAGGGATGCATCTACATAGTAATCTTGGCATCCAAGCAAAGAGGATTCTTCTTGTGTTGAGTGATCCCAGGCAACGTTTCAGTATCAATATCTTCCTTTACCAACCCATGTGGTAACTTCCAATCAAATGAATAAAGAAGATTAGCAAGGATCAGTTCTATTGATGCAACTCCCATAGACATACCTGGACAAATTCTACGACCTGCTCCAAAGGGAATAAGTTCAAAATCTTGTCCAAGAAAATTCGTCGAGCATTCCAAGAATCTCTCGGGATAAAATTCTTCTGGATTTTTCCAAGCATTAGGATCTCTTTGAATAGCCCAGGCATTTACATACAATATTGTTTGGGCTGGAATAATGTAGCCATTTATAATGCATGTTTCCCTTGATTCTCTTGGTACAAGTAGTGGGGCTGGTAGGTACAATCTTAATGTCTCTTTTATCACTGCCTTTAAATATGGAAAATTTTGAATATCATTTTCCTCTATGAATTCTTTTTTACTTCCCAAGTTCCTAATTTCTTCTTGTACTTTCTTCATTACTCTTGGGTTTTTTATTAGGGAGGTCATAGCCCAAACTGATGTGGCTGCCGTGGTGTCGGTTGCAGCTACAAGCATGTCCTACAAAATAATATAGAAGTCAAAATACATATCGACAATTTTTTTTAGCCATTATAGTCCATGGTATCAAACCAATTATGGCAACTTATAGAATTGTAAAAAAAAATTATACAAACTTCAACATATTAAGCACAATATAATTTAACATTTTTGGCTAGATTAACGTAATACAAGTGTAAATTACAATTCAAAAAGAAGTTGAATCATGAAATTTAACAGAAGAATTAAAAATGAACACATATATATTCAAAGTGGAATATATCTTATACTATGAAAAAATTCACATAATAAACTAATTTTTTTTCCACAATATCAAATTATATCACTTGTGGATATAAAACTGTGGAAAAAAATATTGTAATATAAATTGATATTAAAAGATGCAGTGAAAAATTATGGATTGATCATGAAGTGTCTTTGGTCAGGAAAGTTTGGATATTTGCGAATAATTTTGTTGTTTTTGATGGAGAGTATGATCATCCAATCTTGATCAAATAGTTAAAAAAAATTGGTATATTCAATTTTTATTTTATAATTTCAAATACTTAGATAGAATCGGGACCATTCGATTCAAATATGAAGATCCAGATTGTTGTGAATATGTAACTGCTTGCTTTTATAGACTGCATTGAATCCAATTTTCTTAACTTCATGCACACTATAAATCCATGTATCCTCCACATTTAGAGCAATATATTATTTGTTGGCATCATTTCTCTAATTCAACGGAAACGAGACTTTTTCTCAATAAAAAATAGGTAGATTTAGTTTTTATTTTATAATTTGAAATATTGAGATAGAATATGGACCGTCAGATCAAGATCAGATGGTTATCGGTATCCAACTGCATGACTGTTGGTTCTTGTTGACTGCAGGGAAACCCGATATGAAGTTATGGGTGAATGAAGAAAACACTTTACAGCATGTTGCAATGTAAAGGATTTCAATAGGCCTTTTTTTAATCGTATTGAAACTATAAAACAAAGACCAACTATTCAACCCTCAATGAAGCAAACTGTTATACCCCCTCTAATAACCAAGAAACACTAAAGAACACATAACTAGAAAAGTGGAAACCATACTAGCACCCAAAATTAAACGTTGTTGTACCAAAAAAAATCTATCGAAAAATGCACCAACCTAGCAAAAACATGAATGCTACAGATTTGCAGAGAACACAACCACCAACCAAAAACCTAAATTCCCAACTCAATAAACTTTGTAAAAGATTCTCTTCCCAAATGAAAACTATCTACGCCAAGAAAAGTCCCAATGTCGCACCCTTCGATCCACCATCCTCAAATCTCTTATCACCATGTCTTTTTGGTTCAAAATAAAAAGTGTTCAATGAAATTTCTCACAAAAGGGTTGATCCTCTATTTCCAATTTTTCTAAACACTCCCTCTTTAAACCATTCAAAACCCACCATCTCCTCTAACAACACAATATCTTTGGTCAACCTCAAAGTGTCATGAGGCCAATTTAAAACACTCAAACACACCTCGTTTACTAACCAATCCCCATACTTTCCAACTATATCCTTACAAAGCGACCTATCATTTCTAATTAACCCCTATATTTGATTAGCTTACAGACTTAAATT
>Ga0315914_1001785_pt1 | contig 32743 bp, 14 predicted proteins | sample MpolenodulesMG_FD_203920 | JGI IMG/M metagenome (GOLD analysis project Ga0315914, IMG submission 203920) | Medicago polymorpha root nodule microbial communities from Los Angeles, California, United States - elongated nodules | ecosystem: Host-associated > Plants > Roots > Nodule | place: USA...
TATTATATTTATATATATATATATATATATATATATATATATATATTGGTTTACAATGAAAGGGTTTTAATGTTATCCATAAAAGAGAAACTGCACGCATTGGACGAAAAGACTACCAAAGCACTGATGCTCTCTACCACTTAGAACACACTCTATGTTGGGCACAAGTACGTGAAAAGCAACAATTATTATTTCATCTACATAAAACTATTATTTCATTGCAGCCTCTAACACATTCATTGTGTTGGGTGTGAAGGAGTGAATTCACGTCCACATTGCTAAGAGATATGGCCTGTGTAATGCTTATAAAGCTTGGGCAGCCCTCACCTTACAAAACCCTTACAAGGTTGAGTTAGACCCAACCCAAATTCTAAGAATGAACTTTTAATTTTCATATAAAATTGATGTAGAATTCATGAATAATCTGTTCTGATTTTTCTTTTTTTGACAAAAACAAAACGATAGTAATCAGTTCCAATTTGAGTGACTATCAAAGCTTTATTTGTATATATAAATAAATTACTGTAGTTGGTTAGGGTCATAAGTTTCTTTACAGCTGTAGACATAGAGTAGGTATGAAACAAACTGTGTATTTTGTAAACAAAGCCTCTCATTTATACAACTACTGCATTAAAATCAGGGGCTGACAAGGGAGTGATTAACTGTTAAATAGTCATAAATATAGTTGACAAATGTCAAACATGTGATAAATATGCTAATGACTCCAAACAAGTATTCTAATTACCGCCATGCACACCACAAAGATCATCGTTTTATTGGTGTTGGATTGGAAGATAACATTAACTTTAAAGTTCAGAATCCTAATCTTTGTTATTCGGGACATGTTGAGTACATTATTTGCTTTTAAGAAATCTCAAATGTAAAGATATACTGCACATAAGTAAACTTCTCCAACTGGAAAGTTACAAAATGTTGATCATATAGTAAAGCTAGGAGGCTATGAAGTATTCTTAAAGACTAAACCGAAGAGGCATCTGGAGTATCATAAACTATGATATTATTTACCAAAAGTGGAGGGTTCCTGTATAAACTTAGTCGGGATAATTTATATTACCTTGGGAACCCATTAGGATTTATAATCAGATCTGGACAAATGCCATTCTCAGAAAATGGTAAGTCTTCCTGCTGAACGATTGCTCCACAAACACCTTTCTATCCATGTCTGCAACTAAATGTATCACCAACCTAAGGCAACAAATACAAACAAAAAAATCAATGAAACAACTTCCAGAGAAGAACACTGTCTCACAATAAACTGAGAAAGACTTTACCTCAGGCCTATGAGTGTGACGAGTTCGAAATTTGACACACATGTTCCCATTTCGATTACTGCAAAGAACTACCCTATCCACGATTTCATCACCACGACCTTTAAATGTTTGTGCAGTGGACTGATATGCCCTGGATATAAAAACATTTAAGAAATACATGAAGAAACATCTATCTAACACAAATTTATCCATGGTTAAATTAAAATGTTAATTAAACTAACCCATCAGGCAATTCTCTAGATCTTTTTCTTGGAATACATGAATAAATTGGGGATTCCTTGTTGATATAAATGTCAGCTGGCCTAAGGATTTCACCTGGAGCAGCAATCCCATCATTATCAAGAATCTAGAGGAAGCAAGAAAAAACCATTAGTTAATTGAGAGCTGGTCAACGGATTATATAGATGACGTATTTACAGCAATAAAATCAGAATATACAAGTAAATAAGGAAACTAATAAATAAAGAACTATACAAGGATATTGGAAAACCAGTAAATAAAGGAAAGAAGGAAAACATGGAATAATAACTCGAGGTAATCTTCAAGGTTTATGTCCCGGTTAGAATTAGTTTCCAACTTACGAGAACTCTTCATAATTTGAAAAGCATTAGTTCTTAACATACAAAAATAATTGTGTATATGTATAAGTATTAATGTCGAATCGGATGAAGGAGATTCTGAAAGAGTGAAAAAACATAGAATGATTTCGATTTATGTGGGATACTATTATTTAGAACACAAGTTATTGGAAATCATTGGTATTTATTCTTAGTTCTCTTATCCACAAACATTCATCACTTGCTCCGTAAGTTCTTCTTCCCGACTATTTCTCCAATACCAAATAAAAAAATAATATCTGTATTAACTGTTCATGCAAACAAAAACACTCAAATTCAAACCATTAAACAGATAGACTAGACAAAGAATAAACTAAAGCAAAGTTAGATCTGCTGACAACAACAGTAAGAAAAATCAAATAGTCACAATGTATCATTTTCTAATGTTACGTTGAGTTTGCTGCACCCTTTGAAAGGGACACAATCACATAATCAAATAGTTGTTCAAAGAAACACGTGATGCATCATCCTCTAATGAAGAAATGATTCATTCAAAGCTTAAGTAGAAACAAAACACGATTAAAGACAAGATACAAGAAACAATAGCACGGCGAAGATAAAAAGTGCAAAAACGATGGTGACATGAAGAAAAATGTTAACATATAAGTACTGAATCCATTTTTATTATCCATGCATGATGAGGATGCCAAATTTGGTTAAGAGTTGGGTAAAGGGTCTAGACTTCCCGCCCCAATCAGATTGCAAAGATTTGATTTTGAAGGGAAACTGGTTCTCAACTAAAATTTTGAATTGCTGAAAAACAGTACTAGAAGTGAAGGGGAACGGAAGGACCCCAAAGATCACAATATATAAGCCCAATGGGATAAATGAGAGTAACTTGTGTGAATCAAATGTGCTTTTATTAGTGAAAGGAATATTACAATTTTGTAGTACAAGCCTTTGTACATCTACACTAGGGTGGGCAAGCCTAGCATGCCAAAGAGATAAAGCACTAGAGGCAGAAGTGCCAACAGAATTGACAAAAGCTAAAGTGTTTTCTTGTGCACTAGAGGTAACAGATTGAGATGATAGAGGCTTTGACATAAGTGAAGGGAATTGATAGAGGCCATCTGAACCGAGATTGCCCATGAGAAGGACTTCATTACTAGCCTTAGATTTTGCAACATAAAAATTAGGGTGAAACTCAAAGAAAACACAATTGTCAAGAGCAAACTGACTCGCACTTAATAAGTAGTAATGGCTAGAACATGAAGTAAGTTTCAAAGAGCAAGGTTGATCTTAAAGTTAAAAGGTGATTGAAAGGGAGTAGAACCAATAGTTTGTACATACAAAATCTTGGCTGATTCCAATGATAATCTGGTCAGGGCCCTCAAAAGGAGAGGTTTTCTGAATGTTGAGAGCATTGGAGGTCACATGGTGTAAAGCTCCAGAATCAGGGTACCAACTAACTGAAGAGGCAGAGTCCATGTTGGCTAGCAAGGCTTGAGGTTTAGGCAAAAGGTTGGAGTTGAAGGGAAGGGAGAGAGTGCTTCATAGGCATCATAGGTGGTAAGGACATGGATGGATAAGAGTGGGAAGGCCTAGAGAGGTCAAAATATTGCCAAGTATTGCAAGGCCAAGGCATGGGATAGGTCATAGACGGTGGTGGAGCCGTTGGAGGCATCACCGGTGCTTGCGACGGTGAATGCTCCAAGGAGGTAACTGGGTCGACTCAAACTTCTAATACCATAATAGATTTATTGAATCCCCACTTTGTAATATTTCATTGAGAGAATCTTAGAGAGAATGCTATGCTATGAACTGAACCTCTAACAGATTTTATTGAATTGAATCATTCAGTTGATTTTATAATGGAAGAAAATCTATTTATAGATTGCTCTTTAACAACCTATAGCAGGGATAGGTGAATGACTGGCAGGTAACAGTCAGTTAGTTACATAAGCAACTGATTCAGTTGCATCAGTTGCAGGGGTGGCTATAAGCTACACTAGGGACTAGGAGAGCTTCTCATGAGCTTCAGGCAGAGTATCCTTTAATAGGGTTGCTATGATACTTTCCCTCATTTTGCTAGGACGATTTTTGTTCATCTGTTCTTGTCCATGCCTGCTACAGGTAACATCCCTTATATCCACTAGGTATTACAAATGTTTTTTGTACGTGGTGGATTTGAAGGAGAAAATCTGTATGAAACAACCTTGTGAATTTGCTGCTCAAGGGGAGTTAGGTGAAGGCAATAGAAGTCCTTACACAACTTTTAAAAACTCATCTCAAGCTTGGCTTGTGTTGTTCAGAAAAATAATCCATTATCTTGTCATGATTTGTTGGAAGGCTCACCATTTCGTATGTGTGTGTGGATAGATACATATTATTTATCTTGTGGCGTATGTGGAAGAGAATGTTATAGGTAATGATAATGAAAAAATTAAGGAATCGAAGCAGGACCTAATTACACATTTTCAAATTAAGGATCTTATTCAGTTGCTACACTTTCTTGAGATTAAAGTATATGGATCAAGAGGAATCTAGAGACACTCTCTTTTCAACACTATCTCTAACACTCACTCTCTTATTGGATGAAATTAATGTATGCCCCACCATTTTAAGTGGAACCCATTTCCAAAATGTGAGACCCACCTTGATTTAAACCAATAAAAAAGTGAGTATTTGAGAGAGTGTTGAAAAGAGAGTGTTGCTAGCACTACTCATAGATCAAATAAAGACATTTGCTGTTATTTGTCAAAGGAGATGTACCTTGATTGTTAACATTTTTATACTCTTATTAACCCAAATATAGAAAGATATTTTTTTTATTTGAAGATAAATGATCTCACCAAAACAGGTCCAGAAAATACTTTTCCTAACAGTGTTGTTTGTGACACAATTTCTCAATTCACCAAGTGAGTCGTTAGAATCAAGTGGTTCGGATCCTAATCAGGATAATAAGGTAAAGGGCTTTTTTATATGGATATAAATCATATTAATGTAATTGAATATACATTTTTTTAAAGGACTTGTTTATATATCAAAGGATACTAAACATACAGCAAATGGTCAACTAGTAGAGGATTTGTTTATATGATATGGGGCTGAACAAATATTAATCATTGGATATCCAAACATAGAAGAATAGAATAGGCAGGTGGGGCTAGTAAATATCCACTTCAAGCTACTATGCAGTTATTGGATGTAAGTTGAGCTCGTCGAAAGGGAAAAAATAGACTATTGTTGCACTGAAGCACAGTATCATGATATGGCTAGTACTACTTGAGAACTCTTGGAGCAAACCATTTGCACAACATGTTTTGACACTTTATGAGATAGGTCGAATGGAACTTGCTTATGATAATCAATCAGATTTGTATCTCTCTTCTAAGGCTTTGTTTGCGAGTTTGGAGGGGAAGGGAGGGGAGGGGTTTGGAAAAAAAGGAAGGAGCAAGTGGAAGAAATAGATGACATTGAGAGGAGAGGATTTTGGGGGTTCATTTTTCTTCATAATACAAAACCCTCCTCATTTGGGGGAACTCAAAAATTGTATTGGAGGGGGTTTTGGAGCGTTTACATGAGTTCTTCAAATTTAACCTATGTAGTTATAATATTCTTAAAATTAAAAATATATTAATCATAAGCATTAATTTATCATTCTCAAAAAAGTTACTCTTTCAAAAAATGTGAAAGATTTTACAATTTTCCCTTATATTTTTAACCCTCCAAAGCCTTCCCTTCCCTAATTCCCCTCCCCTCCAAACTCACAAACAAAGCCTAATTGAATATTTATTAAAAGGACTAAATACATAGCACATGATTGTTACTTGATCAAAGAAATGGTTCTTGCAGTCATCATCAAGACTTCTCATGTGAAGTCCAAGGATCACTAAGTCCTTAAAAGATTCTAGGAAAGTATACATTGTGACAAGCGTGATACATCTAACATGTATGCTCCAAGATTAACGAAACTGTTATTTTAATCATAATTACAATCACTATTTCTTTCCGTAATCATCCCTGCCTCTTATTTCTTGATAGACTTTCATAGTAATCATACATGGCCAAGAACAATTGATTTGATCACAAGATTCATGGAACTCGATATTTTTTTTCGTGTATGTATATACAATTGCTTTTAAAAAGATATAAGAAATGTTCAGATCCAATTCAATAAAGCAAATTACCTGCATTCGTCCCATAGTGTCTGCAGTCCTATTGGGACAGCAAAATCGATCTGATGTACCATTTGTATAGTTTTGTTTGATGACAGTATCCCTATGAACATCAAACTCGATATTAATAACAAGAGACATAAAATAAAATGTGAAATATGCAGCAACAAGAGGCGTTACATAACCAAATGAAACTGCATACTTTTTTGTAACTGTGCAACGACCGAAACCTCGATCAATTGATGATTTGTTCATTACAATTGCATCCCCTGTATTATAACCACTATAGCTCATTATAGCTACAGTGGCATTCTGCCCTCCTCCAAGCTTATCATATCGAACCTAAAAAGCTTATATTAGTAAGAGCTCTTTACTCATGGAGAAATTAAATACTGAATAAAACTACTAACTAGTTCAACTGCTTTTGTAGTCAGCAATGGTCGTTGCGGGTAAACCAGCAGGTTAAGCGATGCATCCATCCGAAGTAACTGGATAAGAGAGATTTAATCTTCATGATTACGTGCATAGAATGAAAGAATCTAAATTCAATAAATTGTTTAATAATAAAAAAAACTGGAACAAACCGTTGACTTGCCTGATTATAGGCTATATTTCCAATTGCCTGTTTCCCTACCACACACTACAGGGAGCAATAAACATGAATTTTAAGTTAGAAAATTAGAAAACCTTGCATGCATACGATTTAATTAATACCGAATTGGGCACGGGGGGTGGGAGGGTTGAAGGGACTACCTGTTTGAAGTTTGCAACTGAGTGATTATGCTGAGGATATGGAATTATCCCAGCACAAACTCCTAAGACAGTAAAAGGATCAATCTCAATATGTGTAGTTTCTGATGTTGCCTCTTGTTCACATAATGCAATCTATAAATAAAATAGAAAACTTAAGTTACTTGTTGACATGAACAAGATTTCAAAAACAGAAGAATCATGAAGTAATAAGAGAGAAACAAACCAATGCATCATTTTCTTCATTAACGTCAAGATATTCAACCAAACTGTCTTCTACAAAACTATCAATTGTGCGTGTTCCATCCTGAAAACACATTTAATTAAATAGTCATATAAACATATTCCTTTCTATATTTGCAAGATAAAAGCACATGATACACTTACCTTCAAATCATTCATATGATGGTCTTTTATTCTTGAGATCCCCTTGTCAGCAATGACAAAAGGATGACAAACTCTACCACCATCAGAAGCTACATAGACACAACACTGGAAACACGTTCTTATCCATAAATATCATTTTTCACTCACAAGTACAATATATTAAAATAGCTACTGGCAAAGGAAAGCAATAAAAGTAGAGCCAAATAGTATGATCTTCGCATATACTACGCCAGAAAACAAAAGCTAAATACTATTAAACATTAACCAAATGAGAATTCTCCATCAAAAAAAAAATGATTAACCATGAAAAATGAGAATACTACTAAACATAGGAGGATAAAGGGAAAAATCAATGGCACCAGAAATAATCACCTGCTTGGCATTAACATGAACACTAAGAAACCTGCTGATAACAGCCATTCTACGCATGGATCTCAAACTAGCAGCATATTGCTTGAACAAAAAAAAATGAAGTTTTGCAACAAATGAGATATAATCATGAATGTGTTTTTCTATGAAAGATACATTTGATAAAAGAAAGACCAATCCAATACCTGTGGGTCAATAACCCTCCCAAGGATCACTCCATTAAAAATGACGAGAAAGGAATCTGGTGTATGAAGACTAATTCCTTTGAAATCCACAATCTTTTCAACTTGGAAAAGGATCTAAAATACAAAAAATATATTAGTGATTGGAGATCCATGGTCAAAAGAGTATATGTGAAAGGGAATTAGTAGTGAATAGTAAGGGGAGAAGTTAATTAAGTTAAGTTAGTTAGAAACTCATTGAGTGTATAAGGAGAGAATGGCACTCTAGAATTGCCGCCTGCCACACAATTTCATGGTTCGAAAGAGGATGAAGACGCGCATCAATGTTGTGGAAGAAGAATTGCAAGAATTGGTAACCAGATTAAAGACAAGATGCTAGTAACGATGAGGGAGAGCGTGGAACAAGCGAACACACAAGGTTTGGGAGAACATAGATCATGAAGCCCTAACTATAACTAGAGTGTGACAACAAGCGGCAAGTATCACGAGGAGAAAACAGGTTTCGCAAGGTTGAGTTCTCTCTGCAGGCAATGACACTTTAGGATGTATAGGGAAGAATGTGAGATACTTTCGCTTCATCAACCTTGATGAGAGCAACAAAATGGAGGTCAAATTCTGGCCGTAGAAGGTAAAGCTATTTTTTTGGAAGCAAAGGTCACAGTCTTGAAAATGTTTCAGTCATAATTAAAATTGACTTTGAGTCACAATAAAAACTGTGGGGATGGCACAAATCCCACCATCCGAACAGATCACCTATAAATTGATCACAAAATATTCATACCATAAAACAGTTTTTTCCTAGTAGATGAGATTCACTATGTGGATCAATTCCATAATCTGTGCTTTAGATGTTCGATTAATGTGTGTGTACAATTGAGCTATTTTGACACACAAATTTGACAGCAAAATCAACAAAAATTTAGATGGTTAACATAGTTAAAATATATGGTTAATTACATTCAGAGGATAGTTAATGAATATATATAACAAGGTCTCGCAACTCATTAACCATGATTTTGAACCTTATTAACCAGTAACCACTACTTAAAGGTGTTCAAATATACACATATATCTATTAGCCTAGCAAATTGTGTTCAAATATATATGACTTTTAGGTGTTCAAATATACATCATATTCAACAACCACAATTAGGGAAACTATGCACGTGAAAATTGTTGTTAATAACGTTATATGATGCATGTCAGGCAGATCAGGCGCCTATATTCACTAATTTATACTCGAAGCTTTGTAGATTTGACACAAAGGAAGCTTCATCGAAGATTTTATTTCTTCTCCAATGGGTTTGATAGAGAGTGGGGATGAGCGCTACTAGGGTTTGACGATATGAAGGTAAGTGTGGAGAGGGATATACGACGAGGCGTGGTGGTACCAATCAGAACTTAGTGAGGAAGAACTTGGGATAGAGAAATAGAGATTGGAGAGTGTGTGTGTGTGTGTGTGTGTGTGTGTGTGTGTGTGTGTGTGTGAGTGAGAGAGAGAGAGAGACCGGGTGTGCGAGAGACTACGGTATTATTGTAAGGAACATTTTACTCAATGGTAAGTTTTGCTCTTGCACTGTGAAAGACTTAGTGAGGTGTTGCACCTTAGACAAAGCCACAAAACTAACCAAATATTTAAACTGCATTAACCATGTAAATTGTTGTCGAATTTTCACGTCAATTGTTTGACAAAATATCATTTCTCATATATATAAATACACACACACACACACACAGACAGAAACACATACTCCCTCCGTCTAATTTTAATGGTCACTTTAGCATTTTTTTTCTTTGTCTCAAAATAATTGTCACTTCAGAATATCAATGCAATATTTTTTTTCTTCCACTAATATGCCCTTATTTATTGAATTTCACTCCACTTAACTACTCCACTATCTACAATTAATAGGGGTGTAAATGATATTAATTTTACCATTAAAATCAACTCAACTAATCATTTCCTTAAGAACCACGCATAATCCTTAAAAGACAATCATTATGAGAAGGAGGGAGTATATGATTAGACGAGAAAGTCATTAAAAATTGTAGCCAAAGCAAAACTAGTCACAGTGAGGAAAATTTCATGATATCACATAAAACATACCAAATTCATTGCGCATTTTTCCGTTACATCCATGGTGATTTGAGTCAACAAAGCCAGGTTCCTTACTAGTCCACATGCTTCAACTAAACGAGTATCACATAGACAAAGCATGCCGAACTATAACAAAGAAGTTAAAAAAGGTATAAGTTCATAAATAGATACAATTTTTCAATATTATTTTAGAATAAAAGACCAAAGCATCATAAAAATACAAAAACAGCAACAACAATAACGGATTTTAGGTCAGCTACAAGGATCAAGCAAAGTCAATACGTCCTAATCAAAACCAATCCAGAAAAAGAATGATATATCAAGAAAGCTCCCAACCATAATGCTTCTTACTTGGCTAGGATGCAAAGCTTTAGCATCTCTTACATTTCTGGACTTCTCAAACTCTTGAACATTGGTCATGTGAGCCAAAGCACTCACAAATGACGACCTCTGTAGCACCTGTAAATAAAAAAAGAAATAAAAAGTCAATCACGGGAAATGGTTTGTGTGATAAACAATTCCCAATAAACAAAGTCACTTTGATGCATGAAATATTAGAAAAGGAAATAATGCACAACCTGTGTTACTCCTTTCTTTTTAATCTTGAACCTTTTAACATTAAAATTTCCAGTCTTGAGAGTCAAATCCAAACCACGAGCGCAATTAACTCCACGACCAAGAAACTATGCAGATCCAAATCCATACATACTAAGTTCAGGTAGGCTTGACAAACCAACGGCAATAATAATGAAGAAACATAAAATGATGAAATCGATGCAGTTTGCCCTTTAGGTGAACAAATAAACCAATGAATCTAAGAATAACATGAATAAATAAACTTCTCAACAAACCACCACTATCAAAATCATGGTTGTCAAACTAGAGATCCCACCTAAGATCGTTTTCGTATAGAAAAATCAAGTATCTTGGGATCGTAACACGGATCATAAGATCCTACCAAATTCACATATACGTGCATATAAATTTATGTATATGCATAAAAAATAACACACACACATAAGTGAAAAAGAAAAAAAAAACATCAAAACCCCAAAATTACTTCATCATTAAACAAATAGTTTTATGTTTTAAATTTTTTTAACAAATAATTACTTATTTAAAAAATAATATAGCATTTAACTTCAAAACACCAACTTAAGGGAGATTTTGAAGACTTCCTGGCACAAAAATCAGAGTTTGATATCTTTCTCAAACAGATTTCTATTTGCTATTTGGTTTCTTTTCTTTTATTGTTTCATTCCTTGATTCAAGGAACCGATTAATGTAATCGTTTCATTTAAGCAGTGCCTTGCTTGCTGAATAATATGCAGAGAAAACATTAAAAAAGAAAGTATAAACAGAGCTTACATGCTTCATGCTAAATATCATATCATTGCCAAACTCGTCTTTCTTTTCTGGGGCCCACACGGCTAGTTTTTTCTCAGCCTTTTTCTTGATTTCATTTATCCAAGTCTTGAAAAGATCCTAAGAGAAGGAAGAATAAGTAATGCAATGAACAATGTGAAGCATATAAGCAGAAGTTAGTTTGTATTATAGTACCTCAAAAAGAAGTGATAATAACTCGCCAGGTAGCTTAAGCCGGATGTTACCCATAAACTCCTTCAGGTTAACAATATCAGTTAGTAGATTATCGAAAACTATTGCCCACGCCATCCACAAAAAATTCTACACTATTGAGGAGTATATATTTGTAATTCTCTATGATAGATGTACTCGGACCATTAATCAAACTCATTAGGTTTAAACTCGCATAAACATGGACAATTTCTTGGATTAATAGCTTCTCAATTGAACTTTCTTTACCTTTACATTAGAGATGGCCTACGCTATGCTTTGTAGATCAAGAAACAGTAACAACCTAGGATTCTCATTTTGATAGGGCTGGGAACTTTATTAGAGACACACTACATAGCACATACAATGACTCAATCTTTCTTAAGACTCTAATTTTGTTCCAACAACTTCAAACCATTTTTTAATCTCTACTAATAGGGGATAGTGATTGTTAAAAAAATTAAGGCTGTTGCTGAGTAAAATCAATGACACTCAGGAGATCCCTTTCTTTAAATAAATTAGATCATCTATGTTCTCATCATTACATGACCTAGTCTGCGTTTTCAAGTTACGTAAGCTCACAGTGTTAAAAAGAAGATTTCTGGTTACATATGTTGACATGATAAAATGAAGATATTACCCTGTCATCCATTACATCCTTATTTCGAAATGCATCTATTATGCGTCTCACCATAGCTGCAGCGAATATACATTTCGGTAGAAAATTATCATTCACCACCTGCCAAAAATAACATAAACAACTGATCAGACCAAACATAGCACAACTAGGGAAAATATATGTATTAAATCAATTAGTACAATAATGAAAAAAATCATAAAGAAGGAAAACACTCAAAAATCAAAATATACTCAAGATTAAAAAGAAAATTACTGATACTTCTGGAAGAAATACATCTCTTAGGAAATAAAGTGCTTTTCCTCCCTACAAAAAAGATCCAGGCGACAAAGTCAGAATTGTTGAGAAAAACAAAAAATGATACATTATTTTATACATTAGCATGAGAATGCATTAATAACAATCCGTGGAATGAGAGGAGAGGGAGAGATTTGCAACCTTTTTAGATTTCATGTTTGAATACCCAGGGCACTTGACCTATGTTTACACAAGCCATTAGCAAAAAATTAGAAACAAAACTAAATATTATGGAAATTAGAAACATTGAGATGGAAATAGATTAAAATCATAAACTTCAAATTAAAGATCATTATCGGTAAATTCTCAAACTCACTGTACCCATCTACATATGACTACATTGTACTATTTTTTCTTCCATTGGATGTTGCATATTTTTTCTGAAACGACAACTGTTAGTTTTATGTTGAAGGTGGGGATTGAATTCTCAAACTCCCCATCACTCCGCTCCCAGTTGCATCTCTAACTAACTAAACTATAATCAGTTAGTTACGGCTGGATGGTTAAACTAGTTGCATAGTTAACCTATACTGTTAGCAATGCTGTCCATGGCGGTGGCAGAAATTTGACTGACAGCCATACAATGGCGCTGGCGTACCGGATTTTGCATGGCAATTGTTGAATTTGTGATTTTGTGTGTCTAAATCAGACTACACTCACTTTTATTTATAACAACATAAATAATGAATACTAATTGATATGATTTGCTAACTATTCCTAATAATAAATATTAGGATTTGATTCTTTGAGCGACCATAAAGGAAAACATGGGTTGAACCATGTGACGCAACCCGAACATAAACGAAAAGAGTTTTGAATTAAAACTTCTATACTTATCTTGATTGATTATAATTTTTTTTCAACTCAAAGTGTTTATCAAATAAAGATTTTGTGCGAAAGAGAAGTGTTTGAGCCACCATCCAAACACCTTACTTTTCTTGAAAATAAACTGTTTTGCTTTTCCAAAAAAAAAAAAGAACAAGAGTGATATTTATTCAATGACAGAAAATAACATTAAATAATTTTTTGCCTTTAGATTAAATTACAATATATGGCTAGGATTTGGTGTCAAGGTTTAGTTTGACGCCTAAGCGTCATTTGATCCTATCCCTATACATAATTTTTTTTTGGTCTGCCATATTTATATGACGAAATGTTAGCTCAATGACATAATCCGACATCTGACAGTAAGATAGTTTACCACTGTGTTCGATACTATATCTGAGTCATCACTATTGCAAAGCAACTTTCATTCAAGAGAATATTCAATAAACGTCAAGTCAGTTTTCTCTTAAATTACTTTAACTCTGTATGGTACCAAAGAGCTAGTTTATGTTTCCTCACCATTTTTCCTCCCTCCTCCACCCATCACCACCACTATGGAAGATATCTAGTTATTCTTCCGTTCGCTTCAATTCCAAATGTGACCGCCGCCCCTACTACCGCTTCTACACCTATCTTCGTAGTTGTGCATAATTTATCTCATTGTCTCATCACATCTCTAAGAAGTTAGATCTTAAAAATTATTTTCTACGGCATCAACAAGCGGCTATGATGATTCACAACCATTGCTTTCATCACTTTTTGGCCAATCCACGAACTCCAATGAGGTTTGTTGTTGAAGATCATGATGTAGGTCATCTTTCACAAAAAACTGTATTGCTTGGGTTGGGAGAAGAGCAGCTAGATCAGCTACTCTTATTTTGGCTTCAATTTATTATTGCGAGCTTCATGCACCAAGTCTTGGTATGTATGGGATACAATATATAACTACAATTTAGACACCGCCAAGGCTATGTACCTTCAGACAGAACTACGCTACACGGTTTTTTAAGATAAATGTTTCTTAATTTCTTTCACGCAACCAAATCATTGTGCTCTGATAGCCAAGGTAGTCAGAGTCAAGATCCTAGGCATGATCGTGAATCTTGTAAGATTTTACCAATTTCACAAACTTGTGTGTGTGTGTGTGTGTGGTATTTTGAAGCATTTGAGTATATTATTCCAATGAGAAAGGTGCTCCTTTTATAGGAGATAGTACCTAATGACACTTCATAAATTAAGGAGTGATTTTAGGAATTGAAATAAAAAAATAAAATAACAAAAAATCAAATAGCATCAAGGTTAACAGTTAAAATATTTCAACACACACACACTCTTGTCGCTGCCTCTCTTTTCTCGTGAGTGGAAACAAGAAAGAGCAACATACCTTTGAATTAAGGTATGCCAATGCTTCTTCTTTGGTATATTCCTGAGTACAGGGCAGAATATATTTTTCAGTTTAAGGATAGCAAAAGTATTAACATAAAATGTTTTGTGAATTAGCAGATAAGTCTGTAATGTATTGTTTGGCTCTAGCTTCCCCCATCTTTTTCAATTTAATGTGAGCAAAAGCATTTTTATATTTCACATTGAGGGCAATTATTATAAGAGATTATGTAGAATTTACTTTGATTTATCTCATAACATAAGTACTTATATTGGTGTTTGGATATACTTATAAAACATGCTCATAAGTTGTGTTTAAGATTACTCCAATAAGATCCCTATAATAGCTTATGAATAAACACTTAATGATCCCCAAAGTAGCTTAGTAATGAGAGCTTAAGTTGTTTATATATCCAAATGTATCCATAACAAAATATACATGTCAGTTACCTCACTGGATGGCTCAAGTAGAGAATCATAACAAGGATCACATCCAACCATTCGTATAAATTCATCTTTATTCCTCCCCATAGCTTTAATTACATCCATAAGAGGAATCTGTGTGATGGATATAAAAAGAAGAAATAAATATTGGCAAAGCCAGATTAATTATATTGCAATCGAAGGGTTAGAGGTAAATAAGCCACATTGAAAATAGCTAAAAGACAACCTTAGTAAGTTGATCCAATTCTAACCACAGCTTCTGATCTTGCATTCTGATGATGGTTTCTGTTTTTCTATTTTTGCAGCTTGTAACAGACGCAGTAACACTGAAAGCAAAAATGGAATCAAAATAAACTGTAAAACTACATGAAATATAATAATTGGTCATCTAAAATTTACAACCACTAGAGGAATAATAAGATAACCTCCAACAAAATAACAGAACAATTAACTTATCCCGTGAAAATACGAGTTCATATCATCCAACAAGGATCTAAGTTTTTTACAGCTACAATAATAATGGAATTTAAAGGGGCTGCCAAATACTACACATGCATATATGCAAAAGAAACAACTTGCCAGTAGCCACTGCTTATAAAGCCTATTACAGCGGGAAAGTTAACCCAAAAGTGCTCATCTTAGAAAGATACTCCCCTTATAAGCCTAAATTACACCTACCGAGGCAAAGTGCTCCTTTGATTTAACCTCAATAAGAAAAACTAAATACATAAATATCGTCACTTTTATAAATCAATCTGCCTGACTTATCTTTTGGTGATAAAGGTTGAGTTCACACAGTGATGGAAGAGGAACATCGAGCAAAAAGAATTTCTTAGAATTTGGGTTACGCCAAACTCATCCCTTACAAAAATCGGCTATTAAGGTACAGAATGTCTCCTACTTATCCAATGTGGAACGCTCAACACACCCTTTCACGTCCAAGGTTAGACATCTAGTATGTGAACCAAGTGGCCCAATAAAAGAAAAAAAAAGTTTAGAGACTTAATCTAATATTTTGAATATAAGATCCTTGATACTTTATTTATGAAAGTATATTTCACTCCTCACTGGCAGCTAGATGTTATCCCAAACAACCAGTGCTCAAAGCTAGCCTAGGTTGATGGGAAGAGAATACCACAAGAATGAACATCATTATTATTTTGATCAAACTACAGAGATGTGATAAAAATATTAAAGTAAAATCATCCAAGAGCTACTATTACAGCCTTACTTGCTTACCAAGTAGGATAAAGTGTAAAACAATTAAGGAGATGTTGAAGTTCATACATACACACATGCCAGTATGTATATGTATAAATGAAAAGATAATGAATAAGGCCTGATCATATCCAAAAATTACTTACATTCCTTCTCCATTCATGGATACAGTGATCCCTTTCTCAAAAACTTCGCCTTGTATTAAAAAAACCTGAAACAAATTAGTTGAATCATAATGTTAAACAAACAAATGAAAAACTATCTAGATGAAAAATAAAAAGAAAAATGTTTACATGAAAAACTTTAGTTCCATCTATAAGTAGCTATGCTTTATTTCAATTATCATTTTCCATTAGCAGTTTCATTTCAGTCAAGGTTAAAGAGCAATTCTAAGGAATTTAATCTTTCAGTTCAAAAATAATGTTTACTATTTTTATTTGGTTCATTTCAAAATAATGAAAACCAGAAAGAAAGCGAGAAGGATAGATAGAAAAAATCACCCTCTCTTCCCCTTCAACAATAAAATATCCTCCGGGATCAAGAGGACACTCACCTAATGGAAGAAAAAAAGGCAGCAAAATGTAAGATTATATAAAACGAAAAGAGAAATGAAAAGGATTCATAAGACATTAAATGAATATAATAACCATATGTGTTTCTATTTCATACGAACCAAGTTTTGCAAGCTCGGAGTCTTCTTTCCCATACAAGACACAACAAGAACTACGCAACATAACAGGCATTCTTCCAATTTCAACTTTGTTCTGTGATAGAAAATGTTGTAGTTAATAAAGCAGATCTTTGTCAAATTCAAATAGTAACAGTATTCAATAACCTCTTGTAGTTAATAAAACATATCTTTGTAAAATTCAAATAGTACAATATTCAATAACCTCTTTTAGTATCAATATTTCGTCTCTTCCTTCAGAGTATTCGATATCAACAATTATTGGAGCTGTGTACCTTTAAATGAGACAACATAATAATATTAATAACTAGGAAATATCTAAATCCAATTAAAAGCATCAGATCATGCTTTTGATGGAAAGTATTCCTACGTTAGGTCACATAACCGGCATTCTAGTGGGGTGCAGGTCTTATCTTTACGCAGTGTAACTGGAGGTGCACCAATTTGGGCATTAAAAAACCTGCATAAGTAAGAACCCATGTTGTACGGTAACAAGAAAATTGGCAGTATCATTGGAAAACACATAAGTGAATGGAATTTGGCTTGCAAATATTATTTGGTAAACAACTTAAAGAAGAGCAACAAAAATACATACCTCAAACAGAATTCATCCTTGTCAACCGTAGATAACTTGATAAGTCCGTTTTCTTCAACGATTCTCTTCAAATCCACGTTTACGAAATTGTTGAATGAATCCAAATGAGGTTTTGTGAGTCCACTAACCTAAAAGAATTCCAAACAGTGAGTATTCTTACTAACTCATAAATAATCACATAATCCACAACAGGGCACACCTTGAAGAACTCAGAAACAATCTTAAACTTGTCATCATAAGGTTCCATGGGAGCGGAACCGGTCCAAGAGCAGTACCAAGACCTGCCAAAATCACCAATATCTAGTGCATCAAAGTAAGACTCATAAATAAATAAATAAATAAAATAACTCAAGGAAAATAAAACATTTTCTTAAGCATTCATATGATAATCAGGAGGGTGGGAAGTAAAAAGCTCAAAATGGAAATGTGCAACAATAACAAGAGTGAATATCTAGAAATAAATAGAAAACAAATCAATTTTAATGTAAAAACCTTTGTAGCATCGACGCTTATGATCAAAGGTGTGTCGCGGTGTCCGACAGGTGCTAGCGTCAGACACCGACACGTGATTACATTGAATTATTTTCATTTTTTCAAATTATTATCAATGTCGAGGTGTTGGTGCTGCATAGATGAAAATTGAAAAACAAGCTATATTTGATTACAATACATACAAATCAATTTCAATGTGAAAATTGTTGTAGCAATCGACACTTCTGATCAAAGGTGTGTTGCAGTGTCCGACATCGACATGTGTTAGTTTACGACACCGACACGACAGCAACCTATGTGATTAAATTGAATTATGTCATATTTTCCAAATTATTATCGGTGTCGAGATTCAAGTGTCTGCGTCGTGTCTGATGTCCGTGTTCATGTCTCATAAGTGAAAATTGAAGAAACAAACTACATTTTTCCAAATCCCTAGATTCTAACCAAGTAAATACAAAACAAATCAACGAATATACAGATTCATCGAGAAATGGAACGATGAATACAAACACAAAAATGGAAGAAGAAATGAACCGTACGAAAATGGCGATATTGGAACGGACACGGCCGTACCGGAAGGGCGTAACTGACCGAACTGAACGTGATCGCGGCGGAGAATCGGCAAGAGAGAGGAGAATGGCTTGTAGCGTACGAGAGAAGGGAAGGGTTTAGGCAAGGGTTCTGCTGAAATGTGTGAGTGTGTTCTTCGAATTTAAAAGGAAGCAATAAAATAGTACCACTGTAAAAATGTGATGTTTCTATATTTTCTTACGACTTTATTAATTAATTTTATCCATTCATAAATAGTAGGAGTAAGAACTGTGTCCGAAAAAGAAAAGAAAAAAAGAGACTGTGTTTTCCGATGGTAAGAGACTGAATTTGATTTTTTCTTTTTTTTAATTTACGGAAATGTATTTAATATACTAGTAATACCAAGGCGCTTAAATAAATAAACAAACTAATAAAGGAATGTTCGGGTGAGTTTACCTCAGTTGGTAGAGACAATGCATAATAAATATAAGGTTCGGGGTTCGAACTCCGACCACCACAAAAAAAAACTAATAAAGGAGTTATAGTATTTTCAAATGTAATGTAATAAAATGATACCGTGAGCTTAGCTCATTTCGTAGAGACATTGCATAATATAGGTGGATAACACTTGTGTACCACTGAGCTATCAATGTTATATAATATTTGCCAATTTGGGTGTACCACATATGCATATATTTTCTTTCAACAAAAAATAAAATATATGCATATATTTTCTCTTTCCTCTTTAGTCTTTTCTTACATGAGTATGTGGCACACCCTGAATCTAATTGGTCAATGTTATATAACATTGGTAGTCCAATGGTACACAAGTGTTATCCAATATAGGTATGGTTAGAGCATCCACATTGGAGACCCTCAATTTTGAGGTTTTAAATGGGTCACACATGGACACATCACTTTTTTATAATTTTTTAATAATAGTACTTAATAGGTACTCAACCACTCCAATGAAGATTCTCTAACAAAAAGTCTATATAAATCTCACTAGTAACATTAAAAAAAGAAAGTCAAGGTAATGTGGGGGTCCACTTGAAAAGTAATAGCACAATGAGAATGATTATTTTAAGAAAAAGTAATGTGGGGTCCACTTAAGCATTGAAGTCTTAAGTGAGACCATGGGTCCTAGAAGGCCCCAAAAAAATTTCCACATTGAAGATACCTATTAGGTACCAGGTCTTAAATGGTGAAGATCTCACCAATGTGGATGCTCTTAGAGTTTGAAACTCAAACACCTCACTTATTCTTCTTAAAAGGATTATTTCTAGGCATTAGGCTATTTGTAAAAAAAATTATGTACTCTTATTCTTATTATAAGAAAATGGTCAAACAAAATTTTATTCATATTTATAAGAAAAAGTCACAATTTTTAAGGTGTACCTATTATTTAAAAGACTTTTATATCTCTTATTTAATTGTTGTCTTTTTAATATTAGTTAATGTATTTAATGTTTCACAAATTTTTATAAGATTTTTTTTTACGGGAAAATAAATTTCACTAAACAATGTCTCGCATCAAATCAAACACCAAGACAACAGAAACACAACTAGGAACATCTTCAATCCAAACACAACCCAGATTTAAAAGAGCAAATTTTGCTAGATAGTGTGTCGCTTGATTAGCCACATGTCTAACATACACTAATCATAACTATGGAAAGATGAAAATAACAATTCATCCAAAATGGGACCTATGTAAGATTGAACATGGTGTTGGTCCCTAAAAGTTGCGATAGTGTTGAGGGAATCTGATTCAGCTATTAGGTTTAAGAAAAGCATATACCATGCAAACTTCAAGCCAAGTTTCAATGCCATAGCCTCTGCTATGTCTGAATCTAGCAAAAACAATCTCTTCGTTGTGCTCCTTAATCGGTCATAGTAGATTGCAGCTGAAGGAGAGAAAAACATAAGAAAGGGAGTTGAATTGTGTTGACTTTTTGTAGATTCTTTTTCTATGTGTTAAAACTTGGTCAAAATCTGAGGTGTACAAATTCTGACATAAAGTTTGAATGCAGCGGATAGAGTACAGAGTCTGAATGCATTGGAGGGAGGGAGGGAAGAAGGGAGGGGGAGAGAGAGAGAGAGAGAGAGAGAGAGAGAGAGAGAGAGAGAGAGAGAAAGAGAGAGAGAAAGAGAGAGAGAGAGAGAGAGCACTTTTATACCGGTTCCAACCACAACACATGAGTAGTTCAGTCCCCTTGCACTTTTAATGGATTTCACTATAATCACTATGGATTACAAATTGTTCATGGACATTTCCAAGAGACTTTTCTTTGCTCAAGCACAATTGCAAGAGACTTCTATGTTTAAGCACAACTGCTTAAGACTTCCTGCTATAGGACACTACCTAAAGACTCCAGCTCAAGGACAACTCCAAGAGATTCCCTTTGCTTAAGCACCACCGCTTAAGACTTTCCCTAGCTCAAGGACAACTCCAAGAGACTTCCTATATGCTCAAGGTTTCACCAAGAGACTTATCTGCTCAAGCACGTAGACGGGAGACTATCTAAAATGTTTACACAACTGTAAACAAATTAATTTGTTCCTACACTAGATTTAACAATGGTAGTGTAAACAAAACAAATAAACAGACTCCTTAGGATTTCTAAAATATAAACTTTAAAATAAATCCCAAGTGTTTTGCGCTATTTGATTTGACAGAGTATTAGCACACAAAAATAGCAGAGTCTTGTTGCTTCTTCTTCAGGTCTTAAGCTTCTTTTATAGGCAGTGATTTGAGAGACGTTGGAGAAGAGTGTTTGCGCAAATAGAGTCGTTGAGAAGTTTCAATCAAAGAATCTTTGTTACAAAACAACCTTAATCTCATGGCTCCCTAACAATATTTCTCTACACACAAAGATATGGTTGTATCTTTGATCAATATCACTCTTACAAATGGACATAGTGCTCAGAAAACTTTTTAATAAATGTTAAAGTGTGGACAAAGTTTTCCAAACAATTAAAAGAAAGTTTGAATGCAAGTCATATTGAAATTTACTTTGAAGTTTGAAAGTTTTCTAAAATTCCAGTAAGAACCGCACGATCCGTGCTTTGGGGCGCACGGTCGTGCGTTTTGTCCGGGCAGGACTGTGCAGTTTCTGCCGCGTTTTCGCTGTCTAAAATCCATTTTTTCGACTTCGTTTTTTTTATCTCAAACACACCAAACTCGATCCAAATCACCCATTAAATATTACCCAATCATTTAAAACATCACTCCTAGCTTAATTCAACTTAACTCATAAAAAACCCATTTTCACCGACTTAATCTCACACCCAAAAAAGTTAACAACAACAACATCAACTCATATACATTTCAACATAACAACAACTTCACCAAACAACAACTTTAATGATTATTGTCCATTTCTCACAAAATTTACACTAATACAACAATTTAATCCAAACACCACATTCAACATGATAACTTTATGAACTTCAATATAAACACATACCCAACTACATATCAAAGAGATAGATCATGAACTTAGCAATATTCATCAACAACTTCATGAATTTCACACATATAAGCTAAAATCTCAAAAGCACTTATTTTATATAACCAAACATGAGTTTTAGCACAACAACAACGTAATTTCCAGACTTTTCTCGTACCCAAAATAAGCATAATTAGTGGAGCACGAAAATTAACTTAATTCATCCATAATTCATGAAAACACAACAAACACAACAACCAAGATTCTACCCATTTGTGCCATCATTCCTAAAGATAAATAAATCTCGAAAATTTCACTTCTCTCAACAAAAAACGCTCACTCCCATACAAACAGACCAAAATACCCCCGTGTGAGTTAACTCATATTCGGTAGGCTGAAATATAACATACATGAGTTAACTCAAGATGAGTTATAACCTACATGAGTTAACTCTCGTTGGGGTTATAACTTACATGAGTTAACTCACGCTAGGTTATAACATGCGTGAGTTAACTCACGTGGGTAGCAAACATGACTTAAGTCACATTGGGTTTAAGACTTGTGTGAGTTAACTCGCGTGGGTAGCGAACGTGACTTTAGTCACGTTGGGTTTAACACGTGTGTGAGTTAACTCGCTACCCACATTAGTTAACTCGTGCGGGCGGTATTTTGGTCAGTTTGTAAGGGAGTGAAAGTTTTTTGTTTGGAGAATAGCGATTTTCATGAATCTCACACTCATACATTATAATCCAAAAGCTAAGCTTTCATCGTTCCAATCTTTCCCTCTACTTTGGTTCTCCCAAATTTTTCTTTCTTTTCTCCTCTTTAGCTCTTCTTTCTTTTCTTCCTTTCTCTATTCTCTCTCTAGCCTCTATTGTGTAAACTTGAAAAATGGTTTTACAACCCTAGTTTGTGACTGCTACTAGTCTTATATACTCACACTAATTGCGTGTAGTTCACTTACTCCTATTGGACTTAGTCTTATTCTTACTAACAAATAACACTACTCATTCTAAATCACTTAATTCTCCCTTTTACCATTTACCTCTATTCTAGTAATTCCACAAAGTTACTACTAATCTCAATAAATATTTCTCCACTTCTAATTTACAAAAATGTCTTTCACTCCAAAAATTACCAAAATACCCTTAATTCCTCTATCTTTAATAAAATCCAATTAATCCAACAATTCAAACACATCAAACAATTAAATGAATAATAAAATAATTAAATAAATAATATCCTAAAAATCGGGTCGTTACATTGTGACCGAGGATCATTCGGGATTTTTTATTTTAAGACTTCTTATCTTGAATGTTTCTGTGCCTCGGTCTTAGAGTGCTTCTGTTTCTTAGGTTTTGTTCTCACAAAGGTCTTTGTCTTTTTAGATTTAGACTTTTGGTTAGTCAGAACCATTGATTCTATAGTCGCAGAGTCTGACTTAATCAGATCATGATACTCAGAAACTCTAGATACTGAATCACTCAGAGTTTGCTCATCTAACTCTTCTTGCAAAAGATGAGTGTGCAACACCATCCTTCTGTGATCAACACTTGCTGTCTTGCTTGAGTTTTGCATTCCTTTGCAGCATGTTTCAGAACTCTGACATCCTTCATCAAGGCTTCTGACCATTTTGTAGATCATAGTAGCTAGCTTGGATTTTCTAATGGATCTCGCTAGATACTCTTGAAAGATAGGTTCATGATTTGTCAAAGCCTTGATGACTTTTTCCTCAGAAATTACTTCAGTACTTCAATTTTGTCTTCAAGTTCGTTGATGTGATCTCTCAAATCATGGTGATGCTCTAATTCAATATCATAGTCTCATTGTAGATCAACTTCTTTAGTACTGTGACCAGCAGGGCTTCCACACTCCAGAATTTCATTCCTAATCATAAGATGCTCATACTCTTTTTCCTCTTTTTCCAAGAGGTTGTTGTTTGCATTGGCGGAGCTTAATACACCGCAGGGGATGCAGCTAAACCCCCTAGGTTCTTAAAATTACACTGCTAATCTATCCAATTTCAATTTTGAATCCCCTAAAAATTTAAGTTTGCACCTCTATCTCAAAGATTGTTTCACTTCTGCATTTCTAATTTATCTTTGGTCTATGAATGTGTGAGACACTTTTATCATAGTCTCTAAGTGTATCGAAATTGCTAACACATCCTCGGTGCATATTTTTTTTTATAGTAATTTAATAGATTAAATTAGACAATGTGGACAATGACAAAACATATTCTAGAATAAAAATGACAATCTAAAAACTAATTCGACAATTAAAATATCTAATAATAGAAATATTTATGAATGTATTTGCAATTTTGATACATTCAGAGATCAATATGACAGTGATATTCACATTCAAGGTAAAAATTTGAAAGTTTGAACCCCCTAACCCCAGGGTCCTGGCAACGCCACTGGTTGTTTGCTTTCAAAGAGTTAACCAATATTCGAATGGAAATGGTTCCTGACCATATTCAGTTCCTTTGTATTCATGATTTGTTCTTTTAATATAATTTTACTTGATTAAAAAAACATTAAATTTAACAAATAAACAAAAAATAAAAAATCACAATAACTATCACTTAAAAAAAATGTACTTCATAGAATAACTTAAAGCAACAAGAATGGATTTTACCAAAAAAGCAAAGATGACGGATTGTAGCAAAAAAACAACAAAATATAGGGTTGTACCTAAAAAGCAACGAAGAAAATAAAAATTGATAGTAGTTATTCGTGAATTAGTCGAACTCATCGATCCTTCAAAGACTCAAATTCATCCATATTGTCTCTGAGTTAAACTGACTTACAATGTCTTTTTCAATATATATAAAGTGTTGTTTCCTTTCTTTGCCGAATTTATTTACTAATAAATTAATAATATTAAAATTTTAATAGAACAATATATAATAATTGGGTGGGCAAGGTACTTATTTGATATTTGTTTGGACTAATAGTAATAGATTAAAAATTTGTTTGCTGTTGTCGTATTTTCTTTGTTAAATAAAAAAAATGATACTACTTTTTGAGAGACGAATTCAAATAATCCGAAATTCGATTAAAAAGTATCCAAAGTCAAACAAAAAATTATCCCACCTAAAATCGAATATGGGGCAACCAAATATATATTATTAGGAATAGCTAACTATAAAAATACACTTTCCCTCAAGAGAAAAAAAAAACTATAAAAATACTCATTCAATATTTCTTTTTCTTCTGGGGTATAGCTACCCGTTTGATCTCGTCCCTGGATCCAAGCTAAGCATGCATGTATCCATCCATAAACACTCATTTTCAGTTTTGTCATTTCGTTTCAGTATGAATCACTTATACATACATGTTGTTCCAAAATTGTCTTGTCAAAATTCTTTTGAAATCCTGAAAACACGTATCGATCCATACATTGTATGTATTGATCCAAAGAGACATTTTTTGTTAAAAAACCTGTAATTACTTTAGTTCTCAATTCAGTTGCAATTTTTAATCATTCCTAATAGTGTTAGCACTTAAAAGAAGAGATGATAAGTCCAATTTACATCTAATCTAATTTAACACATATGTCATAGTTTTGACATCATGTAAAGATAAATTCACTTACAATTTGAATTCTTGTTGTGTCTTGTGTGTTTTGGTTACTAGGGTTAGTACCACTTGTACTCTTGTTTCAAAATTTACTTATAAGAAGGGACAAATGGGAGTATCATAATTACTTGCCATTCACAAGGAAATTATACGTACCATCTTTAGAATGTGTGAATCTTGAAATCTAAAATTTATTTATTTGATTCACTATTGAAACTTCATTGAAAACCATGCATGGATAGATAATTATTTTACAAATTCACGCTAATCTTAAATTACATGGAATTTTGTAAACAATCAAAACACAACTAGACTTTATAAAACACCACAATTGAAAGACACTCCCAAGTAGTTGTGCATTAGAGTCACCATGGAGTCACCATGGACATGAATTCACAATGTTTCCCTGAAAAATAAATCAATAAAGATGTCATATATGAGTTGCCTAATTGCATTCGCTTACTAGCTAGTACAGTACATGTATTGAACTTACTAGAAATTTGTATTATCAAGTGCACCCTCACATTTTAGATTTATTTAATAAAGACCATATACATCATTAATTGAATAAATATAAAATGTAGACTTTTGTTTATAATAGTGATTGGAGGGGTGTAGCAGTGTAGCGCGTACGCGCACATATCAAGTGTCAAACTTGAAAAATTTACGCCAATTAATACTTTTATGTCAAAAACCATGTTATTCACCAAAATTTGTACTTAATTATCATCACGTATATATATTTTTTTTGAAGAAATCATGACGTATATTTGTTCATCGACTGATTTTTAGTGCATAAAGTTGTTCTCAAAAGACATGGAATTCGTACATGGATTTTTGAAAACAATAAAAAGACATCAAAATTATAGTCATAATAACTTCAGAAAGTGTTATGTAAAACAATTACATGTACTATAACCATGTGATGATAATTAAGTATAAAATGCCATGTACTTAATTTAAATGTCTTTTGATTGTCCACAAATTCAGAATAATCATTTTTTACATGGAATTTGTACTTAATTCTATACTTAATTATCATCACGTGTTATGAGTCTTCAAGAAAGATGAGAGTTACGTACTTACATTCATAAGTTCAAATTTTGTACTGATTACTATCCTTTTGCACTTATTAAACAAATAAAAAAGGTAAATATTATATTAAAAATAATATTTTAGGGTGGTTCACAAATTTACCTTGGATGCATTGTTTATAGGTCACACATCCATATGGAGTATCAATTTTATTTTTTTAAACTAAGTATCATCCACGTGTAACTTGCAAAGACTAATCCCTTAAGTTTTGTGAAACCCAAATGGACGACAAACTCTCCTTAAGAGTTTTTGACGCCGCATGTATCGATTGATTTAAAGTTTTTGACTTTTCTTTGAGGAAATACGTACATAATTATTTGAATTATGTTGTTAATAATTTTTTTAAATTAAAGTAAAATATACTCTATTATGTCTTAATTATAAGCACATTTTTTTTTAAATTCAATATTTATTGAAACAATCTAAAAAAATTGCTTATAATTGAGATCAGAGAGGTTATAATATTGCATAAAAAATGGTAAAGTATACTCAGCCATTACTAATTAATATTCATGTCTCTCTTTAAATGCATTTTTGGTTTATTTATTTTCCATTCACAATTTTGATCCTCCATTAATTTTAAAAATATCATTTCTCTTTGAAAATATAGTCCCTTAATTTTAAAAATTCCAAATATTAATAAAATTAATACTGTAAACATTCAAAACAACATGGTCAGATATTAAATCTAGATTTTCTTTGTTAACGAATCTAGAGTTAATTTTGTTAATTTATAGAGATAATTTTATGAAATGAGAGAATTTCCTGTCTAGAGCTGAGGAGTTAATATTTTTTTTGGGTCATATTTTTGTGTTAAAATTAACCAACTAATTGATTCCATTCTTGAACTGATTCCATTCTTTTTATATTTTAATATTTTTAATAATAAATCAATTAGTTTCAAATTAGGAAGCTAAAATGGTGATTTTAGAAATGGAGGAACTAAAATTTCATTTAAATTAAAATAGAGGTTTTAAGCCGAAACAATAATATATGGCAAAGTCATTAAGACTAGTGATTGTTTGTCCATGATTGACTTAGTTCCAGTCTTGATTGGCCATCAAAATCCTTACCAAAGCAGACAATGCAACCGATAAGAGATATGTGGTGGTTGTTTTCCTTTTTGGACAAATGTGGTGGTTGTTTTCTGTAGCTTGACTTGGTGGCTAAGGCATTGTTCATGGCCATCCACATTTACACGAATAATAGTCACCTGATGTTAGTTTCTTTGGCTAAAATTATGTTGGAAAATTCATGTGCTGTTACGAAGAAGAGAGATGATGGAGAGAGAGAAGAGTGAGAGTTTTAGTTTTTTTTACGTGTGTCTTTATTACAAATGAACCATATTTATAAAAAAAAATACAAGTGTGTGTATGAGAATGGTTAATGAGTCTACTCTTTAGCCTAATAACTAACGAGCATCCATATATATCATAACGCTCTTCATTGGAGGTCCATCGAAGATATGCCTCATTAAAACCTTACAAAAAAACTCTGGAAAAAGTTCTAGTGAAGGAAAGAGTACAACATCCTTTTGAGTATGAACTGCCTTGTGAAAAACCTTACCAGAAAAACTCGATAGGATAAAACCATTGTGAATGGAAAAAAGAGTGCATAACATTTTACTTTCTCCCCCTCATGAAGACAATTACCTTTGAGATAACGAAGACTAATCCTTAATACAAGTTTCTTAAGAGTTTTACTCAAGAGTGATTGAAAGATTTGGTCTATAACCTTTATTATACTCTTCTCCAAATTAGTAGTGTATAAGATATTATCTTCACAAGGAATGCTATGGACACTCCTTTTTCAACACTTCCCTATCACACTCTCTCCCATTGGATGGAATCAATGTTTGTCCCACCACATTAACAAGATATATTACTGTTCGCACATATATGAATGATACTTCAGAACCAATTCAAGTTGTTCATCTTTTTCTTGAGGACATTATATTTACTCACATGAAGTGACATCACAATCATTTTAGTACATAATGAACTGCATTTGTCCACAACAAATTATTTTAACACATTTTTCATATAAGGTTTTTTTAAAGCCAAAATAAATTATATTACAACCAAAAGCATATGACTACAACCAAATGCTGGTTTAAGATATTGTTATTGTATTGAAACTGGTTCACAAATTAACCTTGGATGCATTATTGTATTGAAACTGATCGCACATCCGTGTGGAGTATCAATTCGTTTAAAGACATTGACTTTTCTTTGAGGAAATACATACATAATTATTTGAAAAATGTTATTAGTAATATTTTATAAATATTATTTACATAATGGAGTGGAATACACATGAGGTTGGAAGATAGATCCTAGCAAGGGGTACACAGTTTGTGGGGTTTACGAGATATTGGCAAAGGGAAATGAGATTGCTCGTTTTGAAGTTTCCACCATTTTATGGAATAAAGCGTCTCCTTCAAATATTGTTCGGGTGAAAGCAGTGGCGGAGCCAATTATCACAGTACTTGTGTTATTTTACAAATTCACACTAATATTAAATTACATGGAGATTTGTAAACAATCTAACGACAACTAGAGTTTATTAAACACCACAACTGACATCGGTCCATGACATGTTGTTTACCTGCAAAATAAATCAATACTAATATCAAATGAGTTACAAAATTACATTCACTAAAATTTGTAATTTAATACATATCGATTTAGATTATATATAATATAGTATAGTTTTTTTTGATGTTCGGGATTCGAATCTCGTACCTTGCATTAATTATGTATTGTCCTTATAAATTGAATTAAACTCACAAGGACATATTATATATAGTTTGTAATGCATATGTAGGCCTTGTAGTGAATATTTACAATTTTTATTAAAAATATATTTTTTTATTTAGATTAAAAATAAATTTTATAATAAAAAATAGTCACAATTGATATTTTTTTTATTAAAACGTATCGGAAATATAAGGGTCTACAGTTAGATCAGGTTCATACTAGATAACTCCAAAAATTTCATAAAAAGTAAAGTATTAGTAGTCAGTTAAAATAACTTGAGATAGTATTATGTAAAAAATCATCTTCATCACCAAAATTTGTAGCTTCTTTTTCCAAAGACGAAAATGTGTACCTAATTATCATCATGTGTTGGGAGAAAAAATATACTTTGAAAGTTGCGATAAATTTTTTTTTTTACGACTTAAAGATGTATAATTGCTTTTAAGGTAAAGTTGTAATTAATCCATAAAATTAGTTTATGTGTTTGTAAACCACTCTAAAATTATTTCATTAGTCCATGACTTTGTTAATATTTTAAATTAATCCATGTTTTTGTCAAAAGTTTCTCAAGGTCTCTCTTCATGTGACAAACATAAAGAATGAAATATAATTGAAAAACTTTTGACAAAGAAAATACCTATAGTTTAAAATATTAACAGAGTCGGAAAATAATTTGAGAGTAACTTACAAAAATAGACAACAAGTTGATGATTTACTCGAAAAGTTGTTCTCAGTTTTCTAAAATATGATTGTCTATTTATAATAATTTTAAATTTGCATTTCAAAGGGGTAAAAAATCGTATTGAAAAGTCGATAAGTGAACTTTAACACAAAAATTAATAATCTGGCTTTGCTTACCGTATTGAAAAGTTTCAAGTGAAATAGTGCACTTCAGTTCCTTCTTGACATAAACCAGTCTTTGACATCATAAAGAAAATTGAAGTAAGCATGCCTCCATGACCGCTTGAATAAAAGGGTACCAAAAACTATCCAGAATCCTGTTGCAAATCCAACTCCCATGCCCATATAGAAACATTCCATTAGCTCATATCCTTCCTCTTCTTTTGCCATAACTTTTGTGTCAACATCAGGGGCTTTATCATGGTTGCATTTCTCAATGAGTGGAGTTCCACAAAGTTCAGGATTCCCCATATAACTAAGAGGTGTAAAGCTTTGGAGTTGGGTTCCTAATGGGATTTGACCTTTCAAATTGTTGAACGAGAGATTCAATACCTTAAGAAAAGACAAGGAAGACATGGTTTGAGGAATTTCTCCTGAAAGTGTGTTGTTTGAGAAATCAAGGGACTCTAACTGATTCATGTTGCCAATTTTTTTTGGTATTGTTCCCATTAATTCATTTTGTGACAAGTTTAAGGATTGTAATGCAGTGAGTCGAAATACTTCTAAAGGTATTCTACCCGACAAATGGTTGTTAGAAAGGTCAACGACATGCATATACTTTCTATAGGATAAGTCCTTGCCCTTTGTGAGCAATGAAACACGGATAACAAAAGTGACACCGAAAGCATTATATGAAATATCAAATTCATATAGTGAAACATTTTTGAAAATCATGGAGGTGATATTATGTACGCACTGCGGTATTGCTCCAGTTAATCTGTTATTTGAGAGATCCAAAACAAAGAGAGAGGATAGTTGACATATTTGTAAAGGAATATCACCACTAAATTCATTTGATCTCAATTGAAGAACTTTCATATCCTTTCCAATCAAATTTGGTATATTTCCAGAAAGTTTGTTATTACTAAGATTAACAATCACAAGTTTTTTACAATTTTTCAATGACTTTGGTATCTCCCCATGCAACTTAGTGTTATGAATATGCAACGACAGAAGGTTGGACAAAGAACCCATTGAGTGTGGAATCCTGCCTGTTAGATTATTACCCCCTAGTTCAACATGAATAAGAGATTTCCAGTTTACCCAGCATTGAGTGAGTCCTCCAGATAAATGATTATCCGAGACGTCCAAGTACTTCAAATTACTTTTCTCAATCATATTATGACATAAGAGATGAGAAAGGGACCCAGACATATTGTTACCATTTATATTAAAAATACTCACATTTGTAGTTAATCGAGGAAGGCTACCACTCAAACCATTATGGACCAGCCATACAAAATCAGAGTTCAACAACACATTTGACATGTCCCAAGGCATGGAGTTGTTGAATAAAGAGAGAGATGAGAAATTAAATACAAAACTCCAAAACATTTCCGGAGATGTATTTCTAAACGAGGAGGAGCTAATATGTAGAGAAGTGAGAGTTGTTTGTGTATACAACCATGGAACAAGTTTAAGATTTGCATACCTCAAACCAAGATTTTGAAGTTTAAAAGGAGGAATCCAGTGGGGATCAAAATCAAAGATAAAGGATGGTGAACCAAACGACAACCATTGTAAATTTGGGAGCTTGGCAAAATTTCTATGAGACAGAACTCCAGATAGAGGATTTTTATCAACAACCAACTCCTCCAAATTTGATAGTTTCCCCAAACTTTCAGGAAGGCTTCCATTCAAGTGATTTGTTGAAACATCAAGGTATACTAAGGATGACAGATTCCCCAAAGTAGTGGGAATATAACTAGTAAATGAATTAGAAGAAAGATCAAGAACTTTTAGACCTCCAAGTTGGCCAAACCAATCAGGAATTGCTCCACTCAGCTTGTTGTCTTCCAATTTCAACTCATCCAAGTTTCTAAGATTCATTAAAGTTTTTGGTATTTGGCCATGGAAATTATTTCCCCCAAGATTTAAATAAGAAAGACCACTTAGATTGAACAACCATATAGGCAATTCAGAAAATATATCATTTTCAGAAAGATCAAGATATTCAAGTGAAGTGAAATTGGCATATAGAAGAGATGAACTAGCACTTTTCAGTTGACAACTACGCAAATGTAACTCAGAAAGCAAAGGAAGCTTAGTCAATATCTGAAGCAAACTAGTTTCCTTATGGAGATCAATAAAATTTAGATTGAGAAATTGTAAGGATGATGAGAGACGAAGAAGCCATCTCAAATCATTAATCACAAGATTCTCATTTTGAGACAAGTCAAGATGAACAACATTTGAAAAGTTTCGACTCCCATAATAAGAAGTGTTAACTAAGTAGTTGAAGTCATTGTTGCTCAAATCCAAGTAGTTCAAAAATTCAAGCTCGAATATAGAAAGATGAAATTTACCTGCCAGACAATGTGTTTTGTTCTTTTTGTTTTCAGTAATGATTTCATCATCAGTGAAACAAGGGAGGCTGATATTTGTGACTCTACCATTGATGTTACAATGAACTCCTCTCCATTCGCAACAATCTTTTTTGTTGGACCATGTTGGC